>VOFC01001879.1_pt1 | contig 49371 bp, 97 predicted proteins | sample 5384161 | NCBI WGS metagenome assembly VOFC01 (sample SAMN12384722, study PRJNA508395) | human gut metagenome | isolation source: healthy gut B | host: Homo sapiens | reverse complement strand
AAAAGCGTCCAATCAAGTGGTTGAAAAAATCCGTGAGATTTCGGATGTTGAATCAGTTGGTGCCTATACAGGAACGGGTTCATCCATGTCGATGCTTACCGGTTCCGGCGGTGAAAATACCGTAACTATGTATATCATTTTGAAGGACGATAGGCAGTTAAGCAATGAAGAAATCACAAAACTGATTACGGAAAAACGAAAAATATAGAGGGAAAAGTAGAAGTAAATGCTTCTGCGATGGATATGAGTGCCCTGATGGGCGATGGTGTCACCATCAATATTAAAGGAAAAGATTTGGATAAATTGCAGACGATTTCGGAAGATATGATGAAGAAACTTGAAAAAGTAGATGGTCTTGATAACATTACGAATGGTCTGGAAGATGCCGGTAAAGAGTACCGCATTACCGTGGATAAAGCGAAAGCAATGCGTTATTCACTTACGGTGGCTCAGGTTTATCAGCAGATTTATGCAAAAAGTAAAAGAGGCTTTTTCTTTCTACGGTATCGAATGATACCGATGATTTAGGTGTTTATGTCAACTCGGCGGAGGATGAGGACTTGACAAGAAATGATGTCAAAAATCTGAAAATTGATTACACCGATTCGATGACCCAGAAGACAAAAAAGGTTTCTCTTAGTAAGATTGCTGATTTTAGCACTGCGGATTCGCCAAAATCGATTTATCGCAAAGGGCAGACCAGATATATTGCTGTAAAAGCGGATATCAAGGATGGTTATGTGGTAAGCGACGTTTCGAGAGAGGTTGAAAAAATCGTAAACCAGACAAAGAAACCGGCCGGTTATGAAATGGAATTAGATGGTGAAAATGAAGCAACCACAGAAGCAATGGGACAGGTGCTTTTGATGATGGCAAAATTGGTGTGCTTTTGATGTATTTGATTATGGTGGCACAGTTCCAGTCATTGTTATCTCCATTTATCATTTTGTTCACGATACCACTTGCCTTTACGGGAGGCTTCCTTGGACTGTGGATTTCGGGAAGTGATGTCAGTGTCATTGCCATGATTGGATTTTGTAATGCTTTCCGGTATTATTGTAAACAATGGTATTGTACTTGTGGATTATATCAATCAGTTACGCCGAAGCGGTGTTGAGAAACGACAGGCAATTGAGGAAGCAGGCGTAACGAGACTTCGTCCGATTCTGATGACGGCATTGACGACGGTACTAGGTTTGATTCCAATGGTTGCCGGCAGCAGTATGGGTACGGATATGACAAGACCGATGGCAATTGTTACGATTGGTGGTCTGGTATATGGTACGCTGCTTACGCTGTTTGTTGTACCATGTATTTATGATTTGTTAAACCGCAAAAAAGATATGGGAGAAAAAACAGTAGATGAAGAATCTATGATAGAAGAAGCAATGGACGAAAAAGAATAAGAGCAGATTGGAGGAAGGATTATGAATGCACCGATTGGCGTGTTTGATTCGGGAATTGGCGGATTGACAGTGGCAAAAAGAGATTATGCGGCAGATTCGGGGAAAGTCTTGTTTATTTTGGAGATACAGCCCGTGTGCCATAGGGTTCCAAATCAAAAATACGGTTTTGTAAATACAGTAAGCAGATTGCTAAATTTCTCCTGACACAGGATGTTAAAGCAATTGTAATTGCCTGCAATACAGCCAGTGCACTTGCCAGAGAGGAACTTGAAGATATGGTGGATGTGCCGGTGATTGACGTGGTACAGCCAGGAGCGAGAATGGCGGCGGCATCGACTAAGAATAACAAAATTGGTGTGATTGGAACCCAGAGTACAATAAAAGTGGAATTTATGAGAGCTATCTTCACAAAAATAAATCCGGAATTGACGGTAGTGAGTAAAGCGTGTCCGCTATTTGTACCTCTTGTGGAAGAGGGGCTGTTTGAAGACCGTATTACGGAAGATGTTGTTTCAGATATCTGCATGATATGAAAGAGTATGAGATTGATGCGCTTGTTTTGGGATGTACCCATTATCCGCTTTTACGCGGTGTGATTGGGCGTGAAATGGGTGAGTCGGTAAAACTGGTGAATCCTGCTTATGAAACGGCAAAATCGTTAAAGGATTTGTTAAAGGAAAAAGATTTACTGAATGTATCCGGTGAGAAACCGGAGCACAAATTTTTTTGTCAGTGATGGTGTGGACCAGTTCCGTTCTTTTGCCAATTCCATTCTGCCATATCAGGTGGAAAATACAACGGTGGTAGATATTGAATCTTATTAGTTAATAACGCATACATTTTAGAGATAGAAAAATGTGAGGCGTTAGATGAAGCGAAGGATTTTTTGGAAAAAAGTTTCTTGTTTGCATGATTTTATTTTTCTGGACGCCGTTTTTATGTGGACTGTTATTTTGGAAAATGGAAGTGAAAAAGGCTCCGAAATGGGAGCAAAACACAGAAAATATCCGGGATTTTCAGGTGGTACCAAAACGGCTTGCCGGATTTGAAACATGGGGAAAAGCCGAATATGAAGAGTTCGCAAAGGACTTTTTATATGCGGACGGTAAACTGGAAAAAGACAAGCAAATCACTTCCGTCCGTATCGTGGTATCGTATCCTTTTTGGAAAGAGAAACATGGGAGCCCTATGCCGTTTACTATCAAAAACTTCTTTCCGGGATAAAATGTTTTCCGGTTGTCTCAGATAAGAAAGAAAAAAAGAGGGGATTTCTTTTGAGGATTCATGGGGATGTCCCGTAGTTATGGGGGAAAACGGCTCCATGAGGGGACGGATTTAATGCCACCGAAAAATCAAAGAGATACGTTTGCTGTTGTAAGTGTCTGTGATGGTGTTGTGGAAAAAAATCGGATGGCTGGAATTAGGCGGCTACCGCATTGGAATCCGCAGTAAAACGGGCACTTATTTTTATTATGCTCATCTTTCTTCCTACGCGGAGGGATGAAACAGGGAAAGACTGTGAAAGCGGGCGAGCTGCTAGGTTATATGGGAGACAGCGGTTATGGAAAAGAGGGAACGGTTGGAAAGTTTCCGGTTCATCTGCATTTTGGAATTTACTTTACGGCAGGTGACAAAGAAATCAGTGTGAACCCGTATCCAATTCTAAAGGCGATGGAAAAGCCTCTTTCCACCGCACGGTTTTTGTGATAAACTTTATTTGTGTGTAAAAAGCATGATTTAAGAAAGGAAAGAAAATGATGTACGAAAAAATGTACCTTGGGATATCTTACGAAACGTAAGAAAGCAGAAATTTTATGGATTGTATTTTTTGTAGTGCTTGGCGTTGCTATTTTTTTAACCGGATATTTGTGGAGTGGTGTGCGTGCAAATATTTTTACTGTAATGGCAGTGTTACTCGTGCTTCCGGCGGCGAAACATCTGGTTGCGCTGATTGCGATGTTTCGTAAAAAAGGAGTTACGAAAGAGCGGTATGATAAAGTAAAAACGGCAGCAGGACAAGCGGTTTTGTATACCGATTATGTATTTACCTCGACGGAAAAAATTATGCATTTAGACTATTTGCTTTGTGAAAAATGGTAATGTTCTTGGCGTGATTGCGAAGTCCAAACAGGATGTGCCGTATTTGAAACAATATTTGACGGATGTTGTGAAAAAGACGGCACCGTCGTATCATGTGCGCTTGTTTGAGTCGGATGAAAAACTGATTTCACACCTGCAGCGCTTAACGCAGGAAGAAGCGTCAGAAAATTCGGAAAAACACTGGTGGATTATTTACATTCACTTGCGATGTAGTGGAGAAGACGATGAGAGAGGTGACGATTGGAGCAAAGGAAAGCGGACAGCGTTTTTCTAAGTTTCTGGAAAAGTATTTTCAAAGAGGCGCAGACAAGTTTTTTGTATAAAATGCTGCGAAAGAAAAATATCAAGCTAAATGACAAAAAAGGCAACGGGCAGTGAAATGCTGCAAACGGGCGATAAAGTAACTGTTTTTTTCAGATGAGACCTTTGAGAAATTTCGCGGAGAGACTAAAAAAGTGATTTATCCGGTAATAGATTTGGATATTGTTTATGAAGATGAGGATGTCCTGATTGTGAATAAGCCTGCCGGCATGTTGTCTCAAAAGGCGAAGTCTCAGGATGTTACACTTGTAGAATATATACTTGGTTATTTACAGAAAAAGGTGAGTGGTCACCGAAAGACAGCCTGAAACCGGGGATTTGCAAACGGCTTGACAGGAATACAAGTGGTCTTGTGATTGCCGGGAAAAGCCTTCGGGGCCTGCAAAAATGTCGGAGCTTTTAAAAGACCGAACGATGGATAAGTACTATCTTACAATTGTGGAAGGTGTTATGAAAGAACCTTCGGTTGTCCGCGGATACTTAAAAAGGATGAACAGACAAAACCGGGTTCAGATTTTTTCGGAAGACGGAGAAGACCGCGTGTGGATTGAGACCGGGTATGAGCCGTTACGGACCAATGGCACAGTAACACTTTTGAAAGTGAAGCTGGTGACGGGCAAGACGCATCAGATTCGCGGACATCTGGCATCTTTGGGACATCCGCTATTGGGGATGTAAAATATGGTGCAGCAAAGAGAGCGGATACGAAGCATTATTTTTTGCATGCGAAAACATTGTGTTTTCCTGAAAATATGGAGAACTTAAAAATCTTTTCAGGCAGGGTAAACGGCAAAAGAGCCGGATTACTTTGCGAAAATGATAAATAAACAATTTGGAAAGTGAGGAAAAAAATATGAAACGTGCAGTGATTTTATTTGCAGAAGGATATGAAACCGTGGAGGCGCTTTTAGTCGTTGATTTACTGCGCCGGGGCGGTGTGGAAGTGACGATGGCTTCAATTACAGAAGATGAATTTGTGAGAAGTTCACATGGCGTAAATGTTGAAATGGACGCTGTTTTAGGAGAAGTGGATGTACTTGATTATGACGCCATCATTCTTCCGGGAGGAATGCCGGGAACCATTAATTTGGGTGAAAGCGATGCAGTCAGAAAGGCAATTCTTGCTATGAATGATGCCGGAAAAATTGTTGCAGCCGTGTGTGCGGCACCTGGAGTTCTTGGTAAATATGGTTTGCTAGAAGGAAAGACGGCATGCAGTTTCCCGCAGCATGAAAAGAATTTGATTGGTGCAACGGTAGTTCGTGAGCCGGTCGTTGTTGACGGTAATATTGTGACAAGCCGTGGTCTTGGAACAACGATGGATTTTGGCTTAAAATTATTGGAGCTGCTTGAGGGAAAAGAAAAAGTCAGACGAAATTGCACATAAACTGTGTACCGGGAGAAAAATTAATGGCAACCTGGAATTCAAGAGGGCTCCGCGGTTCTTTTTTTTGAAGAACTTGTAAATATGACAAATGACAAATACCGCTCGCAGAAACTGGCACTTGTACAGAAGGTGCCAACGCCGATTAAACCGATTACGATAGACCAGACAACAAGACATATTACGCTCGCTTACTTTGAACAGAAAAGTACGGTGGATTACATCGGGGTTGTTCAGGGATTCCGATATGTTTTGATGCGAAGGAATGTGCGACTGATCGGTTTCCGCTTGCGAATGTGCATGAACATCAGATTCGCTTTATGAAAGAGTTTGAGGAGCAGGACGGCATTGCATTTTTATTGATTTATTTCAAAAGCAAAGATACCTTTATGTATCTGCCGTATGCAAAGTTAGATAGATTTTGGAGACGGATGGAAGAGGGCGGAGCAAAGCATTTCAAATATGAAGAATTAGATCCTGCATATGAAATTTCGACCTATTCCGAACATTTGTCCATTATTTAGAACAGATACAAATGGATTTAGAAAGAGACAGCCGCTAAGCAATTTTATCAGCAAAGCGGCTGTCCTTTTTTTATTTCGGCATTTAGGCTGGGATTATTTCATGCTCTTTCCTGTTTCTAATCATCTGACGAACCATCTCGCCACCGATTGATCCAGCTCTCACCGGATGTTAAGGTCACCGTTATAACCATCTTTAAGTTTACACCAATCTCGTTTGGCAACTCCATTTTGAAAACGATTCATAGCCTCTTTTTAGCCTGTGGTACTCCATCTTGGATGAATTTTGTTTGTCATGATTTTTCACCTCCGTTTTATTTTTTTTATTGAAGATAAATGGAATGCCGGAAACGGCATCCCTTTGGTTGAAATGCTGTTTTTTTTTCCTGCATCCGATTTATCTTGGTAATATTGTTACAAAAAAAGAAAAAATATAATGGAAATTTGAGCATAAAAGTAATGAAAAAATACTGACAAAAAAAATACGAAAATGCTAGTAATGAAGTTCAATAAGAGGATTGTATAGTTTTTGAGAGAAAGCTGTGCTTTTGAAAGTGAAGTAGGATGCGCTGTGATGTTGGGGGCACAATTAGAGTACGACGGTGATTTTAAAATTTATAGAGAAGATGGAATTTCCCGGTATGGAAAAACCGGATTATTTATTTTTGTATTTTCATACGGAGTGTTGTGTTGTGCTTGATAAGCAGCCGATTTATGTTAAGCCGCCATCCGTGATTTTATATGATATTGGTGCTAAGCAGCACTATTATGCCGTAAATGATTCCTATAAAGATGATTTTGTGCATTTTTGGCTGGATGACAGCCGTTCTTTTGTGGATGAAATCAATCTGCCGATGAATACGGTGATTCACCTGCCGGAAAATACGTTGATTCCTTCGATGATGAAACAACTCTATCAGGAATATATTTCGATGAATGAGTACAAAGAGACGACGATGGAATGTTTATTTAAAATGATTTTGATTAAAGTTTCCGAGATGTCAGAAAGACGTAAGGTTGCAAAAAAATACCGGACCGATATGATGAATTGTTTCAGAATCTTCGTTCTCAGATATATTTGGAGCCGTCGAAAGACTGGCATGTATCGGAGTGTGCAGGTGTCAATGGGCTAAGTACACCGTATTTTCAGAAATTGTATAAATCATATTTTGGAAATACGTTTGTGCAGGATGTTGTCCAGAGCCGGATGGAGCACGCCAAACATTTTTACTGGTTTCCAATTATTCGATTAAGGAAATTGCGGATTTGTGCGGCTATCACAATGAAACATTTTTTATGAAGCAGTTTAAGAAAAATATTCACGTGACACCGAGCCAATACCGGGCGCAGGCACGAAAAAAATTACAGGAATAGCAAAATCGTCATTTTTTTGCCACATTTTCCTGTTACATTTAACACAGTAGTTACTTTGTTGACTACTACTCCCACCCTATTATACGAAGAGGAACACCTAGTCTTTTGACTGGGTGCTTCTTCTTTATGTAAAGAAAATCTTGCCAGTTTCCGCCGGATTTAGTATCATAAAGGTAATGGCTTGAGAGGGGCGTTGATATGAAAAAGAGTATTTTACAATTCCAAATCTAATGGGATATTTTCGGATTTTATTAATTCCTGTATTTTGTGTTTTATATTATCATTCGGAGAATGCTGGCTGCTTTTATGGGGCGGTTATTGTTCTATGTCTTTCGTTTTTGTCGGATTTTTTTGACGGGAAAATTGCAAGACATTTTCATCAGGTGACCGAATGGGGAAAATGTTAGACCCTATTGCCCGACAAACTGACCCAAGCGGCACTTGCGATTATGTGTACCGTGCATTTCCCTGCGACCATCTGGTTGTTTTTATTATTTGCAGCAAAAAGAAATTTATATGGGGCTGATGGGATTACTTGTGATTCGAAAGAAAAATCAGGTTTTTGGTGCCAAGCGGTTTGGAAAAATTGGTACGGCAGGCTTGGATTTTGGGATTTTAGCACTTATTTTTATTCCCCGGCATGCCTCTTTTTAGTATCGAATTTGTTGATTCTGGTATTGATGATTTTAATGGTTGTTACCTGGATTTTGTATCTTCGGTTCCATATCGAATTACTCACAGATAAAACGTTTGAAAAATAAAAAACGTTATAAAAGCAGTGGGTGTGGCAGGTGTTTTTCTCTATCTGATTTTTGGGAGCGGCACTTCCATATCTGAACCAGCCAAAAAGTGAGTGAAGAATATAAAAAGAATTTGCAAATAAAGTTTTTGCATCGGAAAACTCGGCAGGAGACCGCGTGATGCTCATTGAAGATAATGGGGAGGCATTGGCGGAAAGAATTCGAATGCTTGAGCATGCAAAACAATCCATTGTTTTATCCACGTTTGATTTTCATTCGGATATCAGCGGGAAAAAAAGATGTTGGCTGCCTTGTGGGCAGCGGCAGAACGCGGCGTCAAGGTGAAAATTTTGGCGGATGGCTGCAATTCATGGCTCCGTATGACGGGAAATGCCTATTTTTATGCACTTGCTTCCCATGAAAATGTGACGATAAAACGTATAATCCGGTCAATCCCCTGTTACCGTTTCGCGCGATGAGCCGGATGCATGATAAGTATGTGATTGTTGATGATTCTTTGTATCTGCTAGGAGGAAGAAATGTTTATGATTCTTTCCTTGGGGCGCAGGACGGACCTAAAAAAATTATGACAGGGACGTTTTTAGTTTACCACGAAGGAGAAAAAGAAGGCTCCCCCTTTATCAGGTAAAAGCCTATTTTGAAGCAATCTGGAATGATTCGCTGTGTAAGACATGGAATGATAACCATTTGCTTTGGTTAATTCCCGGTGTAAAAAGGGCAGGGCAGGAACTGGAAAAACAGTACATTTCTCTGAAAAAACAGGAACCTGGATGGTTTCAAACCATATCATATCAAGAAAAAACAGTGGCGGCAAACCGGATTACACTGCTCTCAAACCCGACTTGTCTTTACAGCAAAGAACCGCAGGTGTTTTACGGTCTGTGCGAACTGATGAAGCAGGCCAAAAAAGAAGTTATCTGGCACACACCGTATATTATCAATAATGATTATATGTATGGTGAAATTGCAAAAGATAGCCAAAGAGGTCCCTGAATTTACCATTATGACAAATTCAGTGAAAAAATAACGGAAATCCGTTTGGCTCCGTGGATTATGCACTTCACAAGGATGAGGTGTTAAAGATGGGGGCGAAAGTGCTTGAGTACCACGGTGGTGTTTCTTACCACGGAAAGAGTGCGGTGATTGATGACAGGCTTGCAATTGTCGGTTCTTTTAACATGGATATGAAGAGTGCTTATCAGGATACAGAGTTAATGCTGGTGATTGACAGCAGGCCTTTTGTGTGAGATATTGAAAAAAAAAGTTTTACTTCCTATCAAGAAGAAGCGGATGCAGCAGACGGTACAGTGGACAGTAAAGAGGAACTTTTTGATGATACAACAGGTGTGTTAAAAAAGTTTCCAACTATGTAATCTCAAAGCTGAATCCGTATTTGCGATATTTGTTCTGATAATTTGTTGAAAAATTTGTAGAAATGGTGTATGATAAGGTGGACTATGAAAAAGTATGGAGGAATATCATGAGCGACAAGTTAAAAGTAGGTATCCTTGGCGGTACCGGTATGGTAGGCCAGCGTTTTATTTCGCTGTTGGAGAATCACCCTTGGTTTGAAGTAACAACAATTGCAGCAAGTCCAAGAAGTGCGGGGAAAACATATGAAGAGGCAGTAGGCGGCCGCTGGAAAATGCAGAAACCGATGCCGGAAGCGGTAAAAAATAGTTGTAAAAAATGTAAATGACATTGAGGCAGTCAGCAGCGAAGTTGATTTTGTTTTTAGTGCCGTAGATATGACAAAAAGAAGAAATCAAAAAAGATTGAAGAAGATTATGCAAAAACCGAGACACCGGTTGTTTCTAACAACAGTGCACACCGCTGGACACCGGATGTTCAATGATTGTACCGGAAGTAAATCCGGAGCATTTAGAGGTTATCGAGAGCCAGAAAAAACGTCTGGGAACAAAGAGAGGCTTTATCTGTGTAAAACCAAACTGTTCGATCAGAGTTATGCACCGGCACTTTACCGCATGGAGAAAGTTTGAGCCGACACTGGTTGTTGCTACGACTTATCAGGCAATTTCCGGAGCGGGAAAGACATTTAAAGACTGGCCGGAGATGGAGCATAATATTATTCCATATATTGGCGGCGAAGAAGAAAAAGAGTGAACAGGAGCCGCTTCGTATCTGGGGTAAAGTTGAGAATGGACAGATTGTAAAAAGCCGATGGCCCATTGATTACAAGCCAGTGTATCCGTGTACCGGTACTGGATGGACATACGGCTGCGGTATTTGTTAATTTTAAACAGAAACCAACGAAAGAAGAGCTGATTCAGGCACTTGTTGAGTTTAAGGGTGCACCTCAGGAATTGGGACTGCCAAATGCACCAAAGCAGTTCATTCAGTATTTAGAAGAGGATGACCGCCCACAGGTTGCTTTGGATGTAAATTATGAAAATGGATTTGGCGTTAGTATCGGACGTCTTCGAAAAAGACGCATATTTTGACTGGAAATTTGTGGGACTTTCCCATAATACCGTACGTGGTGCAGCAGGTGGTGCTGTGCTGATGGCGGAACTTTTTGAAAGCCAAAGGATATATAACAGCTAAATAAATTGGGAAAGGATGATGGGAATGAGTAAATTTCGTGTGCTGGTCAAAGGAATTGTGCAGTATCAGGATTCTTATTTAGCAGTGGAGCGCTGGTATGATGACCGTATTTTTGACCCTTATCAGTGGGAATTTATTGATGGGGAGATGGAATTCGAGAGACACCGGAAAAAGCAGTAGAGCGCATTGTGGCGGAAAAACAGGAGTGGCTGTTCAGGTAAATAAGCCACTGTACACCTGGGGGATTTACCGCAGGTGAGATTTGTACATGTGGAATTGCTTTTTCTGTGTGATGCACAGATGGATGAAGTGATTTTTGGCAGAGGAACTTCGTGACAGTAAGTGGGTTCCAAAAAAGCGAAATTGCTCAGGTAATCACCAATCAGGCAGTTGTTAAAGATATCGAGAAGGCGGGTCTGACAAGTAGTTTTGACCTGGATGATTTTGGAAAGGTGGATTTGTTTATTGAACCTATGGATTAAGAATGGACATGTTTTAGACCCTGCCAATCATCTGGATGAAGTATGTGATGTATATGTGAAAGAGGAAAGGTTGCCTGTGTTGGCAGCCTTTCGTCGGATAAAATTCCAGACGAATGTACGGTGATTGATGCAGAAGGAAAATACGTGATGCCGGGACTTGTTGATTTGCATGTGCACCTAAGAGAACCCGGTTTTGAGTACAAGGAAACAATTTATTCCGGTACGCACGCGATGGCAAAGGGCGGTTTTTACAGCGGTTTGCCCGATGCCAAATACAAAGCCTGTGACAGATTCTCCGGCAATGATTGAAAAAAATTCTTAAGATTGCCAAAACAGACAGTCCGATTCGTGTTTATCCTGTTGGGGCTGTTACGAAAGGGGCAGCTTGGCGAGGAAATGACGGATATTGCCGGTATGGTAAAAGCAGGAGCAAAAGCAATTAGCGAAGATGGCAAGTCCGTGATGAATGCCGAAATTTACCGTGAAGCGATGAAAGAAGCAAAAAGCGGGAATTCCGGTGCTTGCCCATTGTGAAGATAAAAACATGGTAGGCCACGGAGCAATGAATGCGGGGAAAAAGCCAAAGAACTTGGAATCTGCGGAATCACCAATGCGGTAGAAGATGTGATTGTGGCAAGAGATATTCTTCTTGCGAAAGAAACCGGAGTTCATCTTCATTTGTGTCACTGTTCAACAAAAAGACAGTGTAAAAATGGTTCGTATTGCAAAAAAGGATGGCGTCAGTGTATCAGCAGAAGTATGTCCACATCATTTTGCAATGACAGAGGATGAAATCGCAGGAGACGATGCGAATTATAAAATGAATCCACCACTGCGAAGTGCTGCGGATGTAGAAGCTTTGGTGGATGGTTTAGCGGATGGCACGATGGAAGCAATTTCTACGGACCATGCGCCACACGGCGAAGAAGAAAAGAAACAGTCGATTGCAAAGGCACCGTTTGGAATTGTTGGTTCAGAAACGGCATATGCACTTTCTGTGACACATCTTGTGAAGACGGGAAAATTAACCCCGCTTCAGTTAGTTGAAAAAATGAGTACGAATCCATGCCGGATTCTTTTCGGTACCAGGCGGAACACTTTCTGTGGGGGGCACCGGCGGACATTACAATTGCGGATATGGATTCGGAATATGTGATTGATAAGAATACCTTTTTTATCAAAGGTAAGAACACACCATTTGATGGAGCAAAAGTCAATGGTCGTGTGTATTATACGATTGTAGGCGGAAACATTGTTTATCAATATGAATAAATGGAGGACACCATGATTGATCAATTAGTTGAAAAAATTAAAAAGACAAAGGCACCGGTTGTTGTTGGATTAGACCCTATGCTTTCTTATATTCCGGAATGGATTTTAAAAAGATGCCATTTCAAAATATGGAGAGACCATGGAGGCGGCCGGAGAAGCGATTTGGGTATATAACAAAGGAATCGTGGATGCGGTTTATGATTTGATTCCGGCTGTAAAACCTCAGATTGCCATGTATGAGCAGTTTGGAATTCCGGGACTTGTGGCTTTTCAGAAAACAGTAAATTACTGCAAAGAAAAAGGGACTGGTTGTTATCGGTGATGTGAAACGTGGCGATATTGGTTCGACTTCAACGGCTTACGCAAATGCTCATTTGGGCAGTGTGACCGTTGGGACTACCGTTTGCCGTGGCTTTGATGAGGATATGATTACGGTCAATCCGTATCTTGGTACCGATGGTGTGAAACCATTTGTTGATGTCTGCAAAGAGGAAAAGAAGGGTATTTTTGTTTTGGTAAAGACTTCAAATCCATCTTCCGGCGAATTTCAGGATAAGTTAATCGATGGAAAACCATTGTATGAGTTAGTTGGTGAACATGTGGCAAAATGGGGCGAAGATTGTGTTGGCTCCTGCGGTTACAGCGAGGTAGGTGCGGTTGTTGGTGCTACTTATCCGGAAATGGGTAAAGTGCTTCGTAATATTATGCCAAAAAGTTATATTCTGGTGCCGGGTTATGGTGCACAGGAGGAACAGTAGATTCCCTTCGTCCATACTTCAATGAAGATGGACTTGGTGCAATTGTAAATTCATCCCGTGGTATTATTTGTGCTTACAAACAGGAGAAGTATGCTTCATTTGGTGAGAAAAATTATGCCGATGCTTCGTCAGGCAGTAATTGACATGATTGAGGACATTAACCGTATTTTCTAATAATTTTAGAAAATAGTTTTGGAAAGGAAAAGATGATGGCAAAGATACAGTGTATGGCAAAGGTAACGGAAGTTTCTGTTCTTGCAGAAGGGATTGTATCCATGTGGCTGTCGGCTCCGGGAGTTGCGAAATCGGCAAAACCGGGACAGTTTATTTCGCTGTACTGCGATAATTCGGATACACTTCTTCCACGTCCGATAAGTCTTTGTGAAGTGAATCAAAAGATGGTCTTCTCCGCATTGTATTCCGCATTGTTGGTGCGGGAACAAAGGAATTTGCGGCGAAAGAAAAGGATGATGAAACCGGATTCTCGGACCTTTGGGAAATGGATTTCCATTGGATGCTTGTGAAAAAGACAAGACGGCAGTGTTAATTGGTGGTGGAATTGGAATTCCGCCGCTTTTGGAACTTGCAAAGCAATTGCCTTGTAAAACAACGGTGGTGGTTGGTTACCGAAATGCCGATACTTTTTTGCAGGAAGAATTGGAAGAGGCGGCAGAGCGTGTTGTAATTGCTTCAGATGATGGCAGTATCGGAATAAAAGGAACCGTTTTGGATGCCATGGAAGCAGAAGGTGTGACCGGAGACTGTATTTTTCCTGTGGACCAACGCCGATGCTTCGCGGTGTGAAACAATGGGCTTTTTGAAAAACAGATTCCGGCGTGGATTTCAATGGAAGAAAAGATGGCATGCGGTATTGGTGCGTGCCTTGCCTGTGTATGTCAGTCAAAGGAAATCGACTCGCATTCAAAAGTGAAAAATAAACGTATTTGTAAAGATGGTCCGGTCTTTTTATCGACAGACATTGAGTTATAAGGAGGAGGAAAATGAGCAAACAGTTAGAAGTAAATTTCGCGGGAATCACGTTTCCAAATCCAATAACGACGGCGTCCGGTACGTTCGGCTCCGGACTCGAATACAGTGAATTTGTGGATTTGAAGAAACTTGGTGCCGTGACGACAAAAGGTGTTGCAAATGTTCCATGGCCGGGAAATCCGACACCGCGTATTGTGGAAACCCACGGCGGTATGCTCAATGCCATTGGGCTTCAGAATCCGGGAATTGATACTTTAATTGCACGTGATTTGCCATATCTGCATGAACATGGTGCAATATTATTGTGAATGTGTGCGGGCGTTCCAAAGAGGATTATGTGGAAGTAGTTGAACGTCTTGCGGATGAAGACGTGGATATGTTAGAGATTAACATTTCCTGTCCGAATGTAAAGGCAGGCGGGATTGCTTTTGGACAGAAACCGGAGATGGCAGAAGAGATTACGAAAGCTGTGAAAGCAGTGGCAAAGCAGCCGATTGTTATGAAACTTAGTCCAAATGTTACAGACATTACGGAGATGGCAAAAGCGGTGGAAGCCGGAGGCGCAGATGGTGTTTCGCTGATTAATACGTTGACCGGTATGAAGATTGATGTAGCAAGAAAAACATTTGCCCTGCCAATCAGACCGGCGGTATGTCCGGTCCATGCGTGAAACCGGTTGCAGTGCGGATGGTATATCAGGTAGCAAATGCTGTTTCCATTCCAATCTTAGGAATGGGCGGCGTGCAGAATACCGAGGATGCTTTAGAATTTTTGATGGCAGGTGCTACCATGGTGGCAGTCGGTACGGCAAACTTTTTAATCCGTATGCAACATCCCAGATTATTGACGGATTAGAGGAGTATGTAAAGAAGGAAAATCTTTCGAATATCCGTGATATTATCGGATGTAAAATAGTAAGAAATTAAGTTAAGATACAAAAGGAAGTGTTTCGAAACGCTTTGTTACACTTTTTAGAATGGAGGTCAATATGAAATCGTATATGCAGATGAGCAGGGAGGAACTCCTGTCATTGAAAGCTAGTCTGGAAGAAGAGTTTAAAACGGAAGAGGCGAAAGGGTTGTCTTTAAACATGGCACGTGGTAAGCCGGGAGCTTCTCAACTTGCATTATCTATGCCGATGTTAGATGTGATTAACAGCAAATCTGACATGAAAAACTTTATTAGAAATGATACCAGAAACTATGGTGACTGGGATGGAATCGGAGAGTGCCGCCAGTTGTTAGCTGATATGATGGAAGTAAAAAGGACAATGTAATTGTATGTGGAAATTCCAGCTTGAATATTATGTATGATACGGTTGCCCGTTCCATGATTCGTGGTGTGAATGGTTCAACTCCGTGGTGCAAACTGGACAAAGTTAAATTTTTGTGTCCGGTTCCGGGATATGACAGACATTTCAAAATTACGGAGTTATTTGATATCGAGATGATTAACATCCCGATGGATGAAAATGGTCCGGATATGGATTTAGTTGAAAAAAATATGTGAATAACGATGAGGCAGTAAAAGGTATCTGGTGTGTGCCGAAGTACTCTAATCCGACTGGTATCACATACTCGGATGAGGTAGTAAAACGTTTTGCAAATCTTCATCCGAAAGCAGAAGATTTCCGTATATTCTGGGATAATGCGTATTGTATTCATCACATTTACGATGAAATTCATGACAAAATTCAAACATTTTGGAAGAGTGCGAAAAAGCAGGAAATCCGGATATGGTTTATATGTTTGGTTCAACTTCAAAGGTAAGTTTTCCTGGCTCCGGTGTTTCCGCAATTGCGACATCGCTTGCCAATGTGGAATTTATCCGTCAGCACATGACTGTGCAGATTATCGGACACGATAAGATTAATCAGCTTCGTCATGTAAGATTCTTTAAGGATATTGATGGTCTGAAAAATCATATGCAGAAACATGCGGAGCTCCTGCGTCCGAAGTTTGAGGCCGTTTTGCAGATTTTAGAGGAAGAACTTAAGGGACTCGAAATTGGCTCCTGGGTGAAACCGCGTGGTGGTTATTTCATTTCCTTTAATGCTATGCCTGGCTGTGCAAAAGCGATTGTCGATAAATGTAAGCAGCTTGGTGTAGTTCTTACGGGAGCAGGTGCTACTTATCCATATGGAAAAGATCCGGAAGATTCCAATATCCGAATCGCTCCTTCTTTCCCAACACCGGAAGAAATGGCAGAAGCAACAAAAATTTTTGCTCTTTTGTGTCAAATTAGCATCCGTTGAAAAACTGTTAAACGACTAGGAGGATTGAAAATGGAACGATATAAAGAAGAGTTTATTGAGTTTATGGTAGAGAGTGATGTTTTGAAATTTGGCGAATTTACGCTGAAAAGTGGAAGAAAATCACCATTTTTCATGAACGCAGGTGCTTATGTAACCGGCTCTCAGTTAAAACGTTTGGGCGAATATTATGCAAAAGCGATTCACGACCAGTATGGAGATGATTTTGACGTTTTATTCGGACCTGCATACAAAGGAATACCGCTTAGCGTAGCAACCACAATTGCTTTTTATGAATTGTATGGAAAAGAAATCCGTTACTGCTCAAACCGCAAAGAAATCAAGGATCATGGTGATACCGGAATTTTGCTTGGAAGCAAAAAAATCAAGGATAAAGAGCGTGTGGTAATTATTGAGGATGTTACGACTTCAGGAAAATCCATCGAAGAAACTTTCCCGATTATTCAGGCACAGGGAGATGTGGAGATTGTCGGACTTATGGTTTCCCTAAATCGTATGGAGCAGGGAAAAACAAAAGAAAAGAGTGCGTTGATGAAATTCGTGAAGTATATGGATTCAAAACGGCTGCTATCGTTTCAATGGAAGAGGTAGTTGAGCGTTTGTATAATAAAGAATGCCTTTGGGAAAATTGTGATTGATGACAAAATGAAGGCATCCATCGATTCGTACTATGAGAAGTACGGTGTTCAAAAGTAAATGATTGGAAAACTTGTCGCATGACGCCGGGGATTTTGGTTCCCGGCGTTTTTCGCTGAAAAACGTGTATTTGAAACAAATTTTCGGTTTTTTTTGGTACTAATTGATAATTTACAAGGAGAAAATAAGGTGCTAAGATAGGAAACACTCCACCTCCAATAACAAAAAGGAGGTACCAAAATGAAAATTGCTTTTTGGAGCAATGTCAGAGGACATTCCGGTGTTACAAGTAATTTGGCTTGTATCAGCGTATTATCAGCATTAAGTTGTCCAAATGAGCGGACAATTGTCTTTGAAAATCACAAAAATATTGTGAATCTGGGGAGTATTTTTATCATCCGCAGTCTGCCGGATGTGTAAGAGAGCCCATGTATTACCAGACCGCAAGCGGTCTGGAGAAGGTCTTCAATTAGTGGAAAAGGAGAAGAACTTTCCGAAGAAAATTTATATGGTTTGACTAAGGATTACTTGGGAAAACGTCTTTTATCTTCCTTCAGAACCGGTAAAGAGTTCTGATTATTCGAGTATTATTTAGAACGGGAAGCAGTTCGACGATGGAATGTTTAGAACGGCTTAGCGATATGGTTATGGTCGATACGTCGGCCGCACCGTTAGCGAGCTCGCGTAAAATTTTACAACAGGTTGATTTGGTTGTTGTGAATTTGAATCAGAATCTTCCGTTGCTTTCTCATTTTTTCGAAATTATTCATCCATACAGGAAAAGGCATTTTTATCTGATTGGAAATTATGATGGAAAGTCGGAGCTTACAAAAAAGTCGGCGATTATGAAACGGTTTCATATACCCGGCGCAAAGATTGGCACGATTCCGCATGATACCGGTTTTTCCGATGCGATGTCAGGGGGCAGCTGATTCCTTTTTGCTGAAAAATTATATGCAAGAAAATTCTCTTTCCCATAAGATGTTTATGCAGTCAGTGAAAGAGACAGTGTCTTTGCTGCAGGAACAGATTCGAAAGCATGGATGAAAGGAGAGGTGGAGCATGAAGAAAAATGAGAAAAAAATTGCACTTTTTTCGCTCTTTCGCTCTGTGTGAGTGTACGGCCGGTTTTAGCAAAAGGATGGTATCTGATTTTTCGGAGTTTAAGCAGTTGTGTGAATCAGATACGAAGGAAACCATCGAGCTGACTTCGGATATAATCGTGGATGAACCTGTAGTGATACGAGGAGAGAAAATAATTCATGGCAGAGGACATCGTGTGATTCGGAGCGCTTTGCCTGGGAAAGTTTATGGTGGATGTCTGTTTTAGTGCAGGGGAAAAAATGTGAATGGAGCCGAGTGACGGTTTCCGGCAGTGTGGGGGGGAGATACAAAAATCTAAGATATTTGAAGGTTAATCGAAGTCAGACAGGGAACATTGGTGATTGGAAAAGGATGCTTTCTGCGGGATAATGTGAATGAAACGCTTGCGGTCAACGGAGGTGGAGCGGTTGAGATTGGCAGTGGAGGTATTTGCATTATGAAAGCAGGGAGCGTGCATAACAACAGAAATGTTTCCGGTGGAGCGGCCTTTTTATGTAAAAAGGGCGGCCGATTAATGATACAGGGAGGTGTAATTACCGGTAACAAAAACGATAGGAATCGGTGCTGTGGAAGGGTTTGATGGAAGAGGTGGAGCGATTTACTCGGAAGGCAGTGTCTGGTTCAAAGGTGGAGGTAGATCAGGAAATATGGCAAAAAGGTTATCGAAAAGGTGATATTTGTTACGGAGGTGTCGGTGGAGCTGTTTATGTGGCAAAAAGGCGGTTCGTTATTTGTTCAGGGCGGCAGATTGACAAACAATCCGGATGAAAGGAAGGAGCAGATTTATGCTGATGGCAAGGTTACCGGCTGGAAAAACAAGAAATCGAAGAAAAAGGGAGTCACAACAAAATCAGTCGAAGACAACTAAGCCGAAGCCAAAAAGTCAAATGGAAACCGGCAAAAACATAACCTTATGCCAGCTAAAACGGCAAAACCAAAGCCGGAAAAGACAGATACCATAAAAAGGAAAAACAACAAAAAGGCAGATTCGACAGAGCATAAAAAACAATAATGCCGGTTATGGATAAAAGTGAAGAAGTACATGGGCGGGTTTTGTATGTCGAGCCGGATAATACAGATTTTGTCGAAGAAAAGTGGCATTTTTCAGTAGATGCACTGAAGGTGGCAATGACAGTTTATACACCGTCAGGAAAAAGCCTTTTAGCAGAGAGGTAAATGATAGCTTTTTAAGGCAGTTTGCAAAGGCGAAAAAAAAGGAGTGGTAAAAAATGAATGAATTTCAAAAAAGATTATTTACTGAAGCGTCAGGACTATGGTGTTTTATATCCTTACGTGATGGAAGAAACGGTCACAACATTCATTGGAATGGCAGACAGTTATGGATTGATGACTTGGAAAAGGGGCGGTATATGGCACCGGAAGTTTTATCTGAGTCATTTGCAAATCGGTTTTCCATGCTATTATCGAATTTATCAAATAAGGCATTTAACAGGGATAATCCGGTTATGGAAGTGGAAACGGAAGAACTTCGTGTCTGTCTGGTGCATCAAGTGTTGCGTATTCCGGGCTTTCGATTTCACTGAAAAAACACCTGCCGTGCGCCGGCTGAAAAAAGAGGATATGACAGGAAATGGCTACTGTGATGCAAAAGTGATTGAATTTCTGATTCAATGTATGGCAGCGCATTGCAGTATTGCAATATGCGGATGTTCCGGTTCCGGAAAAACGGAATTATTGAAATATCTGACGCAGTATATTCCTGCTGCAGAGCGAACTGTTACGATAGAGGATGTGTTAGAGATTCATTATCAGAAAATGAATCCTAATAAAGATTGTGTGGAGATGAGAGTGGCGGAAAACTTTTCTTATACGCAGGCAATCCAAATATGTATGAAACAATTGCCAAACTGGCTGATTTTGTCCGAAATCAAGTCCGAGGAGGTGAAATGTTTCTTAGAGTCCATTCGTACCGGAGCTTGTGGTATGACTACGATGCTTGCAGAGGATGTAAGGAGTATTCCGGAGAGAATCTAGCTATGGCAGGAGAAAAAAGAAGATAGCAGATGGATTGAAAATGACACGTATCGTTACTTGGATATTGGTATTTTAGTGAAAAGTAAACGGGATGAGACAGGACTTTTTGCACCGCTTTATTGACCAGATTGGTGTGTTTGAACGGGAACCGGTAAGGGAGGAGAAACTGCGAACCGGACGATTATGCTCGTGGAAGATGGAAAAGTTGTTAATTATCGTCTTCCCAAAAGTTTGTCGAGAAAAATTTCAAATTGGGGAAATTGTTCCCGGAAATGATTGGAGGCTTTCATGAAAGTGTGCGATGAATCTCTTTATCATGAGATTGCTGTGATTTATCGTTTTCTCCATTTGTATGAGCGAATGGAAACGATGGAAGGGGAAGCACTCGAGTTTATAACACGTGATTTTGATGCGTGGAAAAGGAGAAAGAGAACAAAGAAGGCAGTCTGAGAAAAGATAAAAAAGAGTATTTGTTATCGGTGATACTGGCATTTATCCTCTGTTTGGTTTCTTTTCTTATGCTGTATTTTTTGCTCTCTTATGCTGATGGGAAAAGAAACGAATATACTTGGTTCTACTGCTGTTTTTTGTGGTATGGTTTTGTTGACTGTTACTTGTTTTTTATTATGGTTTTGGAAGAAAAAAGAGGAAAAGGACAGTACCATCTTAGCGCAGGAGATGAGACAGATGGCTTCTTACTGGATTATGACAGCTGCCTGTTCTTTGCAGACAAAAGGTGTTTATCAAATGATTTTGCTGTCGATTGAGGAAATGGATGGCTGGTTTCGTGAAGAATTGGAAACTTTATTGGAAAATATTCGGCAGGATCCGGCCTCTTATAAAGCCATATGATTCTTTTTGTGAGGAACTTGATGACATGGAGTTTCGCATCGCAATGAGAGTATTGGGAAGGGCAAATGTCGATGGCTGTGAGCAGGCAAAGCAGGAGATATTTTTCCTTATGGAACAGTTGTATAGTAAGTACGATGAGAAAGAGGAGAGCAGCAGTAAAAGCATGTGATGCATCTGCGTGCATTTCGTCGGATTCCACTTTTTTATTGCCGGTGTAAAAATCATGTGGGACAGCGTTTTAGTATTTTCTCTTCTTGTTCAGCAGATGACGATTTGGAATGGAGGGTGAGATGAGCCGATTAGTGGATGAATTTATACTTATGTTATTGTTCACAGCACTTTCTTTTCTTTTGGTGTTCTATCTCTCTCAGAATGTGAGATATGGAAGTGCCAGAACATATTACCGGGAGGCTGTATATCAATTGCAGAAAAGTGATTATTCGGAAGAGACAAAAAACAATGTTATAAGGAGGCAAAAAGACAGAGGCTATCAGGTACAGATAGAAAGCAAAACGACAGGGTATGTTCGTGTTATTCTGCAGTATGATGTCATTTTTCCTTTTGGATTACGAAAAAATATGTGATTGATGGGTATGAATATGCAGGATAGGAGGTGATTTGTGTGAAGACAATTGTGATATCGATGATTGGAATTGGTTCAATTTTATTTGTTGTTATGATTCAACATACGGCGTCAAAACGAATGTGGTCTTATGAAAGAGCGGAAACTTGTTTATCATCTGCTATGGAGCAGACAATGTCGGAGGTGATGGAAGAAAACCATTATGGAATTGAAAATCGCAATGAGATGTTAGCGGCCCTTTTTACAGTCCCTGATTGCAAAATGGAACCATGAAATTGATTTGACAGTTCTGGTTCATAAAATGGATTATGATAAAAGACAGATGGATGTGGAGGTCTGTGGCAGAATGAATATGGATGAGGGAAAAGAAGAAACGGTGAGTGTGAGAAGAAAAATTGTTTTTTGAAAAAGATTAAATGATGGCAAGAAGCCGAAAGAAACTATTCGGCTTCTTCCGGCTCCTCTGTTATTTTTGGTTTGAGTTCAAGTTTTACTGTATCAATTCGATTTCCATCAACTTTAAGTACTGTGTACCTGGCAAATTCATCTTCGGCTGTTTCTCCTTCAGTTGGAAAATGCTCCAACAGGTTAATGACATGTCCCGCAATCGAGTCATAATCATCGGATTTGAGTGGTACGCCGAGTGCTTCGGCAATGTCATCTAATGGCGTAGAACCAAGCACTTTGTAGACGGAATCAGAAAGTACCTGAATGTCATCTTCTTCGTCTGTGTCGTACTCATCACGTAGTTCGCCAACGATTTCCTCAATGAGGTCTTCCATCGTAATCAAACCGGCGAGAGCACCATATTCGTCCAGAACAATGGTCATCGGAATGGAGTCCTTCCGCATTTCCATAAAAAGTTCGGAGACATTTTTGTATTCATAGGTGACATGAGCTTCCCTCATCAAAAGATTTGATGTTCAGGTTCTCTTTGTCGCCCTGATAAAAAAACAAAATCTTTTAAGTTGATAATACCAATGATGTGATCAATGGTTTCTTCATATACCGGAAGTCTTGCGTATTTGTTTTCCGTAAATTCCGTCAGCAGTTCGTCATAGGAAATGTTTGCTTCCACCATGGCAATATCCATACGTGGAATCATAACATCTTTGGCAAGTGTATCACCAAAGTCTACGATATTGGTAATCATCTTACGCTCCTCGCTTTCGATGACACCTTCTTCGTGGCTGACATCAACAAAGGTACGCAGTTCATCTTCCGTAATACTGCTTGATTTTTTGGAAGTGTCCACACGCAATAAAAACATTAAAAATTTCGCAAACTGATTGACGATAAAAATAACCGGCGTCAATATGTGGTGATGGCAGAAATCGAACTCGCATAGAAGAGTGCTAATTTTTCTGCATTTTTGGTCGCAAGATTTTTTGGCGTGATTTCTCCAAAAATCAAAATCAATACAGTCAGAATACCGGTTGCAATACCGGCAAAAGACTGGTGCTGTTTTCCATACCAATCCGTTTGCATATTGAAAATGCATAGGATGTTGATATCGAAGAAGCAGAAAGATTTACAATGTTGTTACAAATCAGTACAGCACTCAGCATTTTGGAAGGTTCTTCGATTAACTTCAAAACGCGTTTTGCTGCTTTGTTATTTTCCTCTGCCAAAGAGCGCATACGGATTTTATTTACCGTTGTTAATGCCGTCTCTGCAGAAGAGAAATATGCGGATAATATGAGTAAAATTATAATTATAAGTATATTTACCGCGTCACTGGGCCCCAAGTCCTCATCTCCTTTTGTATCCAGGGTCGTTATGGATTATTTTCCAACCATTGTATCTGATTGGGTGAATATTGTCAAGTTTTGTCTTTTGCCAAATCAGCTTAAAGCCTGACGTTTTCTGGCCATTTCATCACTGTCGAGATATTCGTCATATGTGGTTACCTTGTCAATCATACCATTTGGCGTAAATTCAATGATACGGTTTGCGATTGTCTGAATGAACTGATGATCCTGAGAAGTAAATAATACAACACCGGGGAATTTAATCAGACCATTGTTTACGGAAGTGATGGATTCCATATCTAAGTGGTTTGTTGGTTCATCCATTAAAAGGACGTTAGAACCAAGCATCATCATTTTGGAAAGCATAACACGAACTTTCTCACCACCGGAAAGTACATTGACTTTCTTTAATCCATCGTCGCCCTTAAAGAGCATACGTCCTAAAAAGCCGCGGACATAAGTAGCATCTTTTTCCGGTGAAAATGGCATCAGCCAGTCAACGATGGTATCGTTACTGTCAAAGTATGCTGTGTTATCTTTCGGGAAATATGAGTTGAAGTCGTAATTCCCCATTTATAATCGCCTTCGTCCGGTTCCATTTCACCGGCAAGAATCTGGAATAAGGTTGTTGCCGCAATACCGTAAGAACCAACAAAAGCAATTTTATCATCGTGGCCAACGGTAAAGGAAACATTGTCAAGCACTTTTTCGCCATCAATCGTTTTTGAAAGATTGGTAACGGTAAGAACTTCATTCCCGATTTCGCGGTCCGGTTTAAAGTCAACATAAGGATATTTACGGCTGGATGGACGCAGAGTGTCTAACTCGATTTTTTCCAGCGCACGTTTTCTGGAAGTAGCCTGTTTGGATTTGGAAGCGTTTGCACTGAATCGCTGGATAAATTCCTGCAATTCCTTGATTTTTTCTTCCTTCTTTTTTTTTGGCTTCTTTCATCTGTTTAATCATTAACTGGCTGGATTCATACCAGAAATCGTAGTTACCTGCATAAATCTGCATTTTGCCGTAATCTAAGTCAACGGTATGAGTACATACTTTGTTGAGGAAATAACGGTCATGGGATACTACAATAATTGTATTTTCAAAATCAATGAGAAATTCTTCCAACCAGCGGATGGAGTCCAAATCCAAATGGTTTGTCGGCTCATCGAGAAGAAGAATATCCGGGTTGCCAAATAAGGCGCGTGCTAACAAGACTTTAACCTTGTCTGTGTCCGGCAGTTCGCTCATCTGCTTATAGTGAACTTCCGTTGCGATACCAAGTCCGTTTAACAAGGTGGCAGCGTCAGCTTCTGCTTCCCATCCGTTCATGGTGGCAAACTCAGCCTCGAGTTCGCTTGCACGCATACCATCTTCTTCGGAAAAGTCCTCCTTTGCATAAATGGCATCTTTTTCCTTCATGATGTCATACAATTTTTGATTTCCCGATTACAGTGTCCAAAACAATTTGGTCGTCATATTTAAAATGGTCCTGCTCCAATACGGAAAGACGCTCGCCGGGTCCTAAACTGATTTCACCGGTTGTTGGCTCTAATTCGCCGGAAAGAATTTTCAAAAAAGTAGACTTTCCTGGCACCATTGGCACCGATGATACCGTAGCAGTTTCCTTCGGTGAATTTAATATTCACTTCCTCGAAAAGCGCTTTTTTCCGAAACGTAATGAGATGTTACTTGCTTGAATCATAATTTCCTCCATGTTTGTTTCATACTAAAGTTTTTGCCATAAGGCATAACATATCTATTCTATTTTACTAGAAATTCTCTAAATTGCAAGGATTTCTTTTTACAGCAGCGGAGGAATATGGTACATTTTATCATGCAGAAAAAAGCTGCCTGGCGTGCAGCTGATTTAGAAAGGGATATATTATGCCAACAAAAAACAAAAACAGGCTGTAATTCGACAGCTTTTAATTCCGATATTTTTGATTATTGCGGCACTTTTTGTACCAACCGGTAAAAGGGCTTTTTTGTCTCAAAGGAAAAGCCTGTTGAGACAAAAAGCGGAGGGTGGCAGCCTTACGGTTTCTTATATCGATGTGGGACAGGGGATGCTACGCTTATTGAAAAAGGAAACTTTAGTATGTTAATTGATGCCGGGAAAAAATGAAAAAGGGCAGATGGTTGTTTCTTATCTGAAGAAAAAAGGGTATCAAAAAGTTAAATATATTAGTGGGAACTCATCCGGACAGTGACCATGTCGGAGGTCTTGATGATGTCATTAACAATGTTCAGGTAGACACGGTGTACCTGCCTGAGGCAAAAAACAGACGAAAACGTACCGGGATGTGGGAAGTGCCTTAAAAGAGTGTGAATAAGACGGCACAGATGCCGGAAATCGGAAAGGAATATCGGTTTGAAAAAATGTGGTAATCCGCTTTTTGGGTCCACTCAAAAAATTACAAGGAAGCAAATAATAATTCTTTGGTGGTGCAGCTTGCCTATGGAAAAAATCGTTTCTTATTTATGGGTGATGCGGAAGAAAAAGCAGAAGAGGATATGCTAAAAAGAGAATTATGATCTTGAATGTGATGTGTTAAAAGTCGGACACCATGGAAGTTATACGGCGACAGGGGATGCTTTCCTTACAAAAAGCGGATCCGGCATATGCTGTTATTAGTGCAGGAAAGGATAATTCTTATGGACATCCTCATGCGGCTACTCTTGCTAAACTTGAGGATGATGATATACAGATATACCGTACGGATACGATGGGAACGATTGAGGCGGTTTCAGATGGGAATCAGATTCATATGGAAACGGAGAAGGGGAAAACAAACGAATAGTTGATAGTTGCATTTTCAAGGGAATCCCATTATAATAAGTAAGATACCACATAAGAAGGAGGAGCCATATGGAGGAAGAAAAAGACAGTCGGATTGGTTGAAACGTTTGATACCGGTGAATTGTCAACGAATGGCTTCCGCCGAATTTTACGGATCCGATGATTTGTTTGAAATCTTGAAAAAACGGTCAGCAGTTACCATCCTTCCAATGATTTGGATATGATTAACAAAGCTTATGAACTGGCGAAGGATGCCCATAAAGACCAGAAGAGAAAATCCGGCGAACCATACTTGATTCACCCGGTATGTGTGGCGATAATTCTTGCACAGCTTGAGATGGATAAAGAGACCATCGTGGGGGCTGCTTCACGATGTTGTTGAAGATACGAAATATACGACAGAAGATTTGACAGAGATGTTCAGCGCAGAAATTGCGGCATTAGTGGATGGCGTTACAAAACTGACACAGTTGAATTATTCTTCTGATAAATTAGAGTTACAGGCGGAAAATCTGCGTAAGATGTTCCTCGCCATGGCGAAGGATATCCGCGTCATTATGATCAAACTGGCTGACCGCCTTCATAATATGCGGACAATGCAGTTTATGAAGCCGGAGAAACAGAAAGAAAAATCAAAAGAGACGATGGAAATTTATGCACCGATTGCGGACCGGCTTGGTATATCCAAAGTAAAGGTTGAATTGGACGATTTGTCTTTGCAGTATTTGGAGCCGGAAGCCTATCGGAATTTGAGCGAACAGTTTAATGCCATTAAGGAATCCAAGGAAAATTTCGTAAAGGAAATTATGGAAGAAGTGGATAAGCGGCTGATTGAAAATAATATTAAGGCAACCATTGATGGCCGCGTAAAACATTTGTTTAGTATTTACCGCAAGATGGCAAAACAGCATAAAACATTAGACCAGATTTACGATTTATTTGCGATTCGTATTATTGTGGACAATGATCAGGAGTGCTACACGGCACTTGGTATTATTCATGAGATGTACAAACCGATTCCGGGACGTTTTAAGGACTACATTGCAATGCCGAAACCGAATCATTACCAGTCTCTGCATACGACACTGATTGGTCCGACCGGTCAGCCGTTTGAAATTCAGATTCGTACGTATGAAATGCATCGAACGGCAGAATATGGTATTGCGGCTCACTGGCGTTACAAAGAGAGCGGTGGAAGCAACAGTTCCAAAAACCAGAGAGAAGAAGAGAAGATGGCGTGGCTGCGTAGAATTTTGGAATGGCAGCATGACATGGATGATAATAAGGAATTTTTGAGTTCCATTAAAAGTGATTTGGATTTGTATTCCGACCGAATTTACTGCTTTACACCAAATGGAGATGTAAAAAAATCTTCCTGCCGGTTCCACACCGATTGATTTTGCCTATGCTGTCCACACAGCAGTAGGAAATAAAATGGTGGGTGCCAGAGTAAATGGCAGTATCGTGAAACTGGATTATGAGATTCAAAATGGTGACCGCATTGACATTATTACCAGTCAAAACAGCCGTGGTCCAAGCCGTGACTGGTTAAATCTTGTCAAGAGCAGTCAGGCAAAGAATAAAATTAACCAGTGGTTTCGCAACGAATTTAAGGAAGATAATATTATTAAAGGAAAAAGAACTTTTGCATACTTACTGCAAAAATAAAGGCATTGACCTTTCGGTTCTTTTGCGAAATGAATATACAGCAGCCTGCATCCGCAAATATGGATTCCGTGACTGGGAGTCTGTGTGTGCCGCAATTGGGCACGGTGGATTAAAGGAAGGTCAGGTTGTTAATAAGTTACAAGATGAGTATAACAAGAAAAACAAACGCATTGTTTCGGATGCCCAGGTACATGAAGTAATTGAAAATGCCAAAGAGGCAAAACAGGTTGCGGAACACACATCCAAAGAACACTTAAAGAGCAAAAGCGGAATTATCGTGGAAGGTTTGGATGATTTGGCAGTTCGTTTTTCGAAATGCTGCAGCCCGGTTCCGGGAGATGAAATTGTTGGATTTGTTACAAGAGGCCGCGGTGTGTCAATTCACCGTACCGATTGTGTGAATATGATTCATCTTCCGGTATCGGAGAAAAAACCGCCTGATTGAAGCTGAATGGAGTCCGGAGGCAAAAGACAGCGGTGAAGTTTATCCGGTTGAAATTGTCATTTACTGTTATAACAGAAGTGGTGTATTGTTTGACATTTCCCGTATTTTTACGGAAAATAACATTGATGTGAAATCCATGAATGTCCGCACAACCAAGCAGGAGCGCGCAACGATTACCGTTGGATTTGAAACACATGGTGTGGAACAGTTAGACCGGTTAATCAGTAAATTAAAAATCCGTAGAAAGTGTAAACGACATTGAGCGAAGCACGAACGGTTAAAAAGGGAGAAATATTATGGAAATCATTATGCTGACAGTAGGTCAGGTATGTACTAATTGTTATATCATTCATCAGGAAGGTACCAATTCTTGTGTTGTGATTGACCCTGGTGACGAAGCAAAAAAATAGCAGACCAGATTCGCAAAAACGGCTGGGACTGTGAGGGGATTTTATTAACACACGGACACTTTGACCACATTACCGGCGTGAGTGACCTTGTCTCTTATGTTGGTGGAAAAGTGTATGCTTACAGGGAAGAACTTGATGTTTTGAAAGACCCGCATCTGAATGCCAGTGCGATGGCAGGCTATGGTGTGGCAATTGAGCCTGAGATGTTACTGCGTGACGGTGAGAAACTTGAGATTGCCGGATTTGTATTCCGTGTCATTTATACGCCGGGGCATACGAAAGGCGGATGCTGTTATTATGAAGAAAAGGAGAAGGCTTTATTTAGTGGAGATACCATTTTCATGGAATCGATTGGCAGAACGGATTTGCCGACCGGAAATACGGCACAGTTGTTAGATTCCGGCGGAATAAAGTGCTTGTGCTGCCGGATGATGTTAAAATTTATCCGGGACATGGGCCGGAAACAACGGTTGCCTATGAGGCGGCAAACAATCCATATGCATAGGGGATTTATGTATGATTACTTTTGAAATGAAGAAAAATGACAAAAAGCCATTGAATTTGCTTATGATATGAGAGCACTTTCCCAAAGTTTTTTTCCGGAACACCCTTTTGTGAAATTAAAGAGAGGGAAGACTGGAAAGAGCAAGAGGGATATCCCTTGTCATGTTATTTTGGAGATGAGCTTTTCTTTCATTTGGATTTACCGATAGGCTATGATAAAAACAGTGTAAAAGCTGCGGTGTACAGACAGTTTTCAGAGAAAGCAAATAAGACACTGCCATGGGGGATTCTTACCGGGATTCGTCCTGCGAAAATTCCACTTCGCATGCTTTTTGAAGGGAAAACCAAAGAAGAAGTCCGTGAGTGCTTAAAAGAAGAATATCTGGTGAGCAAAGCAAAGATTTCTCTTGTGATGGATGTTGCAGAGAAAGAATATGAGATGGTAAAAAAGATTTGGATGAAAAAACGGATACAGTGTCTACATTGGAATTCCGTTCTGCCCTTCCATCTGTCAGTACTGTTCCTTTTCTTCTTATGATTACAAGAGTTATGCCACGAAGGTGGATGCCTATTTAGAGGCACTGGAAAAAGAGATGGCTGCTTTTAGTCTGCAAGCCGGAGAGAGACCGCTGCATACCATTTATGTAGGGGGCGGAACGCCGACATCTCTGAATGAGCAGCAGTTACAGAAACTGATGGATATGATACAAAAAGCATCTGGATGTAAAAAGGCACTTGAGTTTACAGTGGAAGCCGGGAGACCGGACAGTATTACAATGGAAAACTTGAAATTTTAAAACGTGCCGGTGTGACGCGTATTTCCATTAATCCACAGACAATGAAGCAGCATACATTAGAATTGCTCGGCAGAAATCACACAGTAGAACGTGTGAATGAAACATTTTGATGGCACGTAAGGCTGGTTTTGATAACATTAATATGGATGTGATTGTCGGGCTGCCGGAAGAAGATGAAGTAGATTTTTGCAATACGATGTATAAAATCCATGAACTTGACCCGACAGTGTCACCGTGCATACGCTTGTGATTAAGAGGGCGTCCAGAATGAGACGTGAACAGATGGAGAGAGGTGGAGAAATTCGCCCGGAAGATACACTGATTCCGATTATTCAGAAGGCAAGCGAGGATATCTTAAGAGATTACGGATATCTGCCGTATTATATGTACCGCCAGAAAAATAAGGCAGGTACCACAAGAAATACAAATCAGGAAAATGTTGCCTATGCAAAACCAGGTAAGGAGTGTTTATATAATACGTTAATCATGGAAGAATGGGAAACGATTGCGGCATTTTGGCAGCGGCGGCTCCACAAAGTATGTCATTCATGAAGAAAACCGTATGGAGCGCATTGAAAACGTAAAAAGTGTGGATGATTATATTCTCCGCATTGATGAGATGATAGAAAGGAAAAAAAGAAATTATGGCATTAAAGAAAAAACCAACAACCGGAATGAAAGATATTCTGCCAAGAGAGATGGAGATTCGAGATTATGTAATCGGACAGATTAAAGAGACATATCGTACTTTTGGTTTCCAGTCGATTGAGACCCCTTGTGTGGAACATATTGAAAATTTGAATAATAAACAGGGCGGTGAAAATGAAAAACTCATTTTCAAAATTTTGAAACGTGGTCAGAAACTGAATCTGGAGACGGCAGAAACCGAAAGCGATTTGGTTGATGGTGGTCTGCGCTATGACCTTACAGTGCCGTTATCCAGATATTATGCGAATAATGCAAATGAACTGCCGGTTCCGTTTAAGGCACTTCAGATGGGAAATGTATGGCGTGCTGACAGACCGCAGCGTGGACGTTACCGCCAGTTTATGCAGTGTGATATTGATATTTTGGGCGAGCCGTCAAATTTAGCGGAAATTGAATTGATTCTCGCAACGACGACGCTGCTTGGTAAACTGGATTTTGAAAACTTTACCATCCGCATTAATAATCGTAAAATCTTAAAAAGGAATGGCTGCTTTCTGCGGATTCCCGGAAGAAGAATACGACGAGGTGTTTATCATTCTTGATAAGATGGACAAGATTGGTATGGACGGCGTTGTGGCAGAACTTTTAGAGGTCGGTTATGCCGGTGAATCCGTAGAAAAATGTAAGACTTTATTTGAGACAGTAACAAGTGATATTGAGGGCGTGCGCTATATGAAAGATACGCTTGGCGAGTTTTTGGAAGAGGATCTGCCGAAGATTTGAGACTATTATTTCTACAGTGGAAAAAGTTAAAACAGCAAATTTTAAAATTGTTTTTGACCCGACACTTGTCCGTGGTATGAGTTATTATACCGGACCAATTTTTGAAATTGCGATGGATGAGTTTGGCGGTTCTGTCGGTGGCGGCGGACGTTACGATGAAATGATTGGAAAGTTCACCGGAAATAACACATGTGCATGTGGATTTTCCATTGGATTTGAGCGTATTGTTATGCTGCTTTTAGAGCGTGATTACAAAGTGCCGTCGGCAGCTCAGAAAAAGCCTATTTGATTGATAAAAAAAGCATCTGCGGATGTGATCGCAGAAGTAATCGAAAAGGCAAAAGCCGAAAGAGAAAAAGGAATTATTGTTGCTATTAATATTATGAAAAAGAACAAAAAATTCCAGAAGGAACAGCTCATGGCAGATGGCTATGAAGAGATTGAAATGATTTACGCAGATTAATTAGCAAAACAAACCGATACAATCGGGTTATCTATGGAGGTTATTATGGCAGAGTCAATGACAGGATTAAAGCGCACATGCCGATGCGCGGAATTAACAACAGAAAATATTTCTCAAACCGTTACCGTGATGGGATGGGTTCAGAAAAGTCGTAACAAAGGCGGAATTGTCTTTGTGGATTTAAGAGACCGTTCCGGTATTATCCAGCTTATTTTCGAAGAAAGCAATGTTGGAAAAGAAGGGTTTGAAAAAGCAGCAAAATTAAGAAGCGAGTTTGTTGTGGCTGTTACAGGAACTGTTAAAAGCGTTCCGGTGCGATCAATGAGAATTTGAAAACCGGTGAGATTGAAGTGGTTGCCACCGATATCCGGATTCTTTCGGAATCGGAAACACCACCATTCCCCAATTGAGGAAAATTCAAAAACAAAAGACGAACTTCGTTTGAAATATCGTTATCTTGATTTGCGTCGCCCGGATTTGCAGCGTAATCTAATTTTGCGCAGTAAAGTCGCTATGGTTGCACGCCAGTTTTTGGCAGATGAAGGATTTTTGGAGATTGAGACACCAATATTAAATAAGAGTACACCAGAGGGAGCAAGAGATTATCTCGTTCCGAGTCGTGTGCATCCGGGCAGTTTTTATGCGCTGCCACAGAGTCCGCAGGTGTTAAAACAGCTCCTTATGTGTTCTGGTTATGACCGCTATTTCCAGATTGCCAGATGTTTCCGTGATGAAGATTTGCGTGCAGACAGACAGCCGGAATTTACCCAGATGGATATGGAACTTTCTTTTGTAGATGTGGACGATGTTTTAGATGTCAATGAGAGATTACTGCAGAAAATGTTTGCTCTGATTGATGTGGATGTTCCGCTCCCAATTCCGCGTATGACCTGGCAGGAAGCAATGGACCGTTTTGGTTCAGATAAGCCGGATACCCGCTTTGGCATGGAACTTAATGATGTGACAGAAGTTGTTAAAAATTGTGGTTTTGGCGTATTTACCGGTGCCATTGAAAATGGCGGTTCCGTGCGTGGTATTAATGCGAAGGGACAGGGCGCTATGCCACGTAAGAAGATTGATAAATTAGTTGACTTTGCAAAAAGATTTTGGTGCCAAAGGACTTGCTTATCTGTGTATCAATGAGGATGGCAGCTAAAATCTTCTTTTGCAAAAATTTATGACAGAAGAGGAATTGAAAAACTTAGTAGAAGCAATGGCTGGTGAGCCGGGTGATTTGCTGTTGTTTGCAGCGGATAAAAAATAAAGTTGTCTGGGATGTGCTTGGAAACACTTCGTCTGGAGGCTTGCGAAACAGATGGATTTGCTTGACAAAAATGAATTTAAGTTCCTCTGGGTAACGGAGTTTCCGCTTGAGTTCAATGAGGAACTGGGCCGTTTCAGGCAATGCACCATCCGTTTACAATGCCGATGGAAGAGGATATTCCATATCTGAAAGTGATCCGGGACGTGTTCGTGCACAGGCTTATGATATTGTATTGAATGGTACGGAAATCGGTGGAGGTTCCATCCGAATCCACCAGAACGATATTCAGGAGAAGATGTTTGAAGCATTAAACTTCTCCAAAGAAGATGCGTATGAGCAGTTTGGATTTTTGTTAGATGCCTTCAAATACGGCGTTCCGCCTCATGCAGGACTGGCCTATGGTCTGGATCGTCTGGTTATGCTGATGGCAAAGGAAGACAGTATTCGTGAGGTAATTGCATTCCCGAAAGTAAAAAGATGCTTCTTGTCTGATGACAAATGCACCAAGTCCGGTGGATGCAAAGCAGTTAGATGAATTAGGTATTATGGTTGAAGAAAAGGAGGAACAGGCAGAATGAGTGTAGCACAAAAAGTTTTGGAACAACCAAGAATGGGGAAGAGGTAACTCTTTACACCATCACAAACAAGAATAACGTATCGGTAAGCGTCATTGATTATGGTGCAAACTTAGTGTCTTTGATGGTACCGGATAAAAACGGCAATGTGGAAGATATTGTTCTTGGATTTGATAACGTTGCCGGTTATGAAGTGAATGGATGCTTTTTCGGCGCGTTCATCGGACGTCATGGAAACCGCATCGGCGATGCCAAATTTGAGTTAGACGGTGTAACGTATGAACTTGAAAAAATGATGGAAAGAATAATCTGCATGGCGGCACACCGGGCTATCATCAGGTTATGTACCAGGCAGCAGTTGGTGACAACAGTGTCACATTTACCCGTGTAAGTCCGGATGGAGAGCAGGGATATCCGGGAAATCTTGATGTGAGTCTGACCTATACGTTGACAGATGACAATGAATTAAAATTGCATTATGTGACAAAATCAGACAAAAACACACTTTGCAATTTGACAAATCATAGTTACTTTAACTTAAAAGGACACAAGAGCGGACAAATTACGGACCACATTGTGACGATAAAAGCAAACGGCTTTACGTCGACAAGTGACGATTTGATTCCGGACGGAACAATTGTAGATGTGACCGACACACCAATGGATTTCAGAAAGCCAAGATGTGTAGGTGACGATATTGATTCCGATTATCCACCGATTGTTTTAGCAGGTGGTTATGACCACAACTATGTTTTGGATAAGCCGGAAGGAACTTTTTTTTTGCAAAAAGTAGCAGAAGTGACAGAAAAGGAAAGTGGCAGAACAATGGAAGTGTATACAGACCTTCCGGGCATGCAGCTTTATTCCGGAAACTTTATTGAGAATGAGAAAGGAAAAGATGGACAAACTTATACAAAGAGAACCGGTATCTGCTTTGAAACGCAGTTTTTCCCGAACTCCATCAATGTTAAGTCTTTTACGCCATGCGTGATTAAGGCAGGCGAAACCTTTGAATCCGAAACAATGTATAAATTTATCTTTTAGTTAGGAAATACTTACGACCGACAAATGCTAAGCTTTCTAATCTGATAAGTGATGGTGTTTGTCGGTTTTTGCATAACAAAAAAGGAAGATGGCGGGGAACCATCTTCCTTTCTGCATTAAAAAAGAGGAGAAAGTTTGGTTTAAAAAAAAACCAAAACAATTTATGAAAAAAAAGAATCTTGTAAGCAAATTCATGTTACAATCGTTAGTATAGGGGTTAGATGTTAGGATAGTTTTGCGAAAATGTAAACGTTTTGTTAACATGGGAAATTTACGGTAATTCTTTTTTTGTGGGAATAACGAAACAAGATATGGTTGAATACTATAGGATAAAAAGGCAGCTTTGATTTTACTAAAGGAGAGTGAATGGTGAAAAGTGTATTGGGAAAATTGATTCAAAGAGAATTTGGAAAAGAACGGTATGCGTGCTATGCCGATAAATTAAAGAGAAAACAAAGTATGGACGTGTTTTGCGATATTTATGAGAAATTGAGTCATTCGTCGGAAGAAGAACTGGATTTGGCGTTAAAAGGACTTTTGGACACCGTGCAGCAGTCAATTGGAATCAGCCGCAACTTTATCTATATTGTGACTGGTTTTGCAGTTACGGTGCTTACGCTTGTTTTTTACAGCTTCCTGCGGTGGTGTTTGCCATAACAGCAGTGACCGCCGGACTTTTTTTTTGTATAAGACGTGTGAATTTGTGAAAACCGGTACTGTGACCGTGACATCCGCATTGTTTTGATTTATAAGATTGCTCTCTTTCATCTTTTGGAAGAATCTTGTTTACAAGAGGAGCAACATGAGCTATAATAGCGGTATGTCAATAAATCCGGGGAGCTTGCAGACAGGCTGAGAGGAAGGTGACACCTTCGACCCGAAAACCTGATGTGGGTAATGCCAACGGAGGAAGAATCTATGGAGGACCACATTTGTGGTCTTCTTTTTGAATGGAGGATAAGAATGAGTAATTATACGACACAGATGGATGCAGCGAGAAAAGGAATTATCACACCGGAGATGGAGCGGGTCAGCGCTTATGAAAATTTCGATGTGGAAGAACTTCGCGAATTAGTTGCAAAAGGACAGGTTGCGATTCCTGCCAATAAAAATCACAAATGCTTAAAAGCTTATGGAATCGGTTCCCGTTTGAAAACAAAAATCAATGTTAATCTTGGAACGAGTAAGGATTGTCTTGATTTGGATGTGGAAATGAAGAAAGTACAGGCGGCTGTCGATATGGGTGCTGAGGCAATTATGGACTTGAGTTCATTTGCGATACACAGAAATTCCGCCGTAAACTGACAAGTGAATGTCCGGCTGTTATTGGTACCGTGCCGATTTATGATGCCGTTGTTTACTATAACAAAGCATTAAAAAGACATTACTTCCGATGAGTGGATGGAAGTCGTAAAAATGCACGCCAAAGACGGTGTTGATTTTATGACCATTCACTGTGGAATTAACCGTGCCACAGCAGACCGTTTTAAACAGAATCTGCGTCACACCAATATTGTATCCCGCGGCGGTTCCATTATTTTTGCATGGATGGAATTAACCGGAAATGAAAATCCATTTTATGAGAGATATGATGAACTTTTGGATATCTGCGAAGAGTATGATGTGACAATCAGTTTAGAGATGCCTGCCGTCCGGGAAGTATTGAAGATGCCGGAGACATTTCGCAGATTTCCGAATTGGTTGCACTTGGTGAACTGACACAGCGTGCATGGAATCACAATGTACAGGTTATGGTTGAGGGACCGGGTCATATGCCGCTGAATCAGATTCGTGCAAACATGGAAATTCAGCAGACGGTATGTAAGGGAGCACCATTTTATGTGTTAGGACCGCTTGTGACGGATATTGCACCGGGATATGATCATATTACCAGTGCTATTGGTGGAGCAATTGCTGCGACTTATGGTGCATCATTCCTTTGCTATGTAACACCGGCAGAGCACTTGCGTCTCCCTACACTTGAAGATGTTAAAGAAGGAATTATTGCTTCCCGCATTGCAGCCCATGCTGCGGACGTGGCAAAAGGACTGCCGGGTGCAAAAAGACTGGGATTTTGAAATGAGCGAAGCACGTCGCAATCTTGATTGGGAAAAGCAGTTTGAACTTGCCATTGACCCGGAAAAAGCACGCCGTTACCGTGCAGAAAGCAAACCGGAAAAAAGAAGATACATGTACGATGTGCGGAAAAATGTGTGCCGTAAGAAATATTAATAAAATTCTTCGAGGTGAAGACGTCGATATCATGGACTAAACGAATTACTATCTTGCAAAACACCCTCCATTAGGTGTATAATAATACTGCATTAATGTGCGGATATTATACCCATGGAGGGATTTTTTATGAAGAAAAAGATTTTGGATTTTTAATTAAGATTGGAAAGAAGTGTAAACCACTTACCTACCCGGTAATGATTGTAGTCATTGCCTTTTTGACAATTTATCATGCGATAAGAAATCTATTTATAAAAAAGGAGAATAAATGGAAATCTCTTGTGACCGGTGCCATCTGTCTGGTTGCCGTTGTAGGAGCTGTTCTTGTCCTGCCATCACTGGCGGATGAGATGACGGGTGAGAGCCAGACCGAGACTGTGTCAGAGGAGGAACTTGAGCCGACGATGACACCGGATGTGACGGTGGAGCCGGTTGTGACTGAAGAACCGGAAGAAAAGCAGGACAGTGAGGAGACAGAATCGGCAGAAGAAACGACAAAACCGGAAGAAGAGAAAAAGACGAGGAAAAGGCGACGGATGAGCCACAGGCAACTGAGGAACCGCAATATCAGTCAGCAGCCAAACAGGATGAATCCGATAATCTGCCAAAAAGAGGAAAAGAAGGCAATTAAGAAAAAGAGGGAAGCGGCACCGGTTCAGTTAGAAAAACCGACCTGCCAGGTGGTAGAGCAGCCGGTAGGGCCGTATACATATCCGATGGATTCAACCATCAAAGTAAAAGTAGAAGTAACACCGCCGGCAGGAGCCGGTTATGAGTGCCAGTGGTATGTAAGCAAAACGGCAAACGGTACCGGTGAGGCGCTGGTTGGAAATGGAGCAAAGACAACAACGTATTCCATTCCGAAAGATACCGGAGCCGGTGATTATTATTTCTACTGTATGGTGAAAAGTGTTGACAATAACCAGTATGATTTAGATTCTGAAGAAGTACGCAGCGATGATGTAGTTGTGACAATTCAGAAGGGTGAGCCGCAGCTTTCTGATTTTGATATCAGTACGATTAAAGAGGAATACTATTATACCGGAGAAATCATTAATCCAACTATTGTGTCTTCGAAAGAGGGAATGGGAAGTGCTTACATTGTTGTGAAAGATGGCACGACAGAAAACCGTCCGAAAGCAGACAGTGATGATCCTTATGCGATTTATCTGCATGTCAGCAAGGGTAGTAACTATAAGGCAAAAACCATTGATTTGAATAAAACAATTACCATTAAGCGTTATCCGACACCAACGAAACCGTACACAGTCAGTGGTACAAAAGGAAAACTTGTCGATGGAAAAACAGTGGTATACTTCAGATGTAAAGATTGTACCGATGAGCGGCTATTTGATTTCAACGGATGAGAGTGATTTTAAAGATTCCATCATTTGTTCATCCGATGGTACGAATCAGGGACCACTTAAGGTTTATTTAAAAAAAAAAATAATAAAGGAATCACCGGTGCAATAACGGTAGCAGAAAAGCGGGATGGACAGATTAATATTGATAAGACCAAACCGACAGCAACGATAACTTATGAAGGAAAAAAACAGTATTCGGATGCCGATCATGAACTTGGCGTGGATTGCTTTAATCATGATGTTGTATTTTCTCTGAGTGCAGAGGATGAGACGAGTAAAGTGGACAGCCGTGCTTATGTGCTGGCAACAAAGGCGATGACGGCAAGCCAGTTAAAGTCAGCTTCCTGGGTTACTCTTGCAGAAGGGGACACGGTTACGTTCAGCCGGGGAGGGAAAACGTATTTTCTATGCCCGTGTAATCGATAAGGCGGGAAATACAACTTATTCCGCATCCAATCAGATTACTGTGGATAAGACCCTGCCGGAAATTTTGTGTGGAAGTAAAAAATTAGGTGATACGAAAAGTTATATTGCAGATCGCAAAAAAATTACAGTTACAGATGACTATCTTTCAAAGGTTACTGTGAAAAACGAAAGTTCAATACGGTTCTCACAAAAACAGAAGATGATATCACAAAGGGAAGTGTATCGTTTGTTATTGAGAGAACCACGGAAACGAATGATGATATTGTCTATGAGATTACAGCAGAGGATAAGTCCGGTAATCAGAAAGTTACGACATTGACACTGAAAAATCCGGTACTTGATGTCGATGCGAAAAACCTCGATTTTGGCAGTGGCAGCTCGGCGCTGACTTATGGTTATGAAGAGGTGGAAGCACAGGCGGTAAGTTTGATAAATAAAAGCAAAACAATCAGCCGGTGGCAGCAGATTCCATTACATTGAAGGTGCAAATGGAGAAGCAGAGTATTTTGAAGTTGCAGAGGGTACAAAAATACGTCCAAAACAGGGACTTCATGCAGGAACTTATACCGAAGCGGTTCGGATTGCTTATAATGGAGATGCTGAATCCGAGGTGACCTGCAAATGCAGCGTAACGATTAAAAAAAGCCAACATGTTAGTGCGTTACACCGGTCAGAAAGATGTCGGTTATCATACGCTGCCGGATTTGAAAGGAACAATTGAGTACACAGCGACGGATTTTAAAAATGGAGACACAAAGGATGTATTTGTAAAAGATGCAGATTTTGTGGCACCGAAATTATATTATATGGATGAAAATCAGAATAGTCAGGAATTTACATCGGATAAACGTGCAATGGAAACGATGCAGCTGATTCCGGATGGCGGTTCTTCACACGACTATGAATTTTCATATGCAGCCGGTGAACTGGAAGTGAAACATCATGTACTTCGTGACGGCTATGTGATTGAGGGTAAAAAGGTAAAAGGCTACGATTGGTATGTATCAGATTATGTAGCCATCCGCCCGGCGGCGAATTATCAAATTAGTGATTCGGAAGCAGCAGATTCTTTCGCTTCCCAGACACAGTCGATTTCCGTGGCTGGGCCGACAAACGGTGTAGAGAAAAGTTTTTTATGTTATGAATACACAGACGGGTGAAATTTCTGCGCAGATGAAAGAGACGATAAAAATAGATAATACGGCTCCGTATTTTAGAAATGGAGAAGGTATTACCGTATCCTCCAATCTGTGGGTTGAGTTTTGTAATTCCGTAAGTTTTGGACTGTTTTTTAATCAGACCAAAGCGGTATCCATCAGTGCAACGGATGAAGAGAGCGGACTGAAACCAATTCAGTATTGTATATCGGAAAAAGCCGTGGAAGGAACAGCAGAGAGTTTAGATACCAAATTAAACTGGGTAACGTATGAGGATGGATTTTTTCGATTTCACCGGAGGAATATGAGAGTGCGGTTATTTATGCAAAAATAACAAATCATGCCGGTTTGTCAACTTATATATCTTCCAATGGTTTGGTGTTTGATAACAAGCAGCCGGAAATCAATAAGGTTGAAAATGGAAAAGAACAGGGTATCGTGGATGAAAAAGAATATATCACGGAAGTTTTGTCCTTAAAAGTTTCAGACGGTAATTTAAATGAGACAACACTCTATGAGGGAACCGATGTTACGGCATCCGGAAGTGCCCTTTCGATTGTTGAAGAGTCGGAAGGGTTAAAGACGGCGGAGAAGAAGATTGCCTGCCCACAGAAAGGCTCTAAGACTTATACCGTGGTAGCGAGAGATTCAGCCGGTAATAATGCGGAGCGTGAGTTTACGATTACGAAACCGATTTATGATATTACGGCAGATACGCTTAAAATTGCGGATGCGGTTTATGGTTACACATCAACGCCACAGACCAAAATAACCTTTTAAAAATACGGATAAGGCAAATGCAGACGCTACGATACAGAAAGTCATTCTTGGCGATGACAAACATTTTGAAGTGAACAAACACAGGAAATGAATTTGGATTGCTGCCAAAGAAGGACTTTCACATGGTAAATATGCAACGGATGTGACATTGGTTTATAACGGTGGCAAAGAAGCAAAGACGACATGTGGTTTTTCTGTTGACAAAGCGGTTTTGAAGGCGACATATTCGGGCGATGATTTGTATTATCACGAAACGTTAGCTAAGGGTTCTGTAAAAGTAACCGGATTTGTAACGCAGAACGGTGTTGTGGAAACACCGGAGACGGCAGCCGGCTATGTGGCTCCAACGGTTGATTTTACACAGACAGCGAAAGAGACAAAAGAGCTTACACCAAAAAGGCGGCAAGGCAGATAATTATACCTTTGAGTATGTGTCCGGTCTGCTTTTGGTTGACCGCCGCTATGCGAGTGCCGGAAAAGACGGTCAGTACCGAATTGAAGGCAGTGTTTCGGATACCGGCTGGTATACTTCGGATTTAAGGATTGTACCAAAAGATGGTTACGAACTTTTGAGAGAAGAAGAAGGAAAAACACTGGATGAGATTGCTCTTACAAAAAGATACAGACTGCGGTGAAGAAAAAATTCTATATCATGAATGAGACTACGGGTGAAATTTATTATCCGAGTGTATTCAATTATAAGAAAGATACGAAAATGCCGGAAATTAAAGGTGTTGAAAAAAAGATGCCACATATGAGGCAAACAGTCGTGAGGTAACGGTATCGGATGAGAATCTGTCGAATGTTACCGTGAACGGTAAACCGCAGAGTGTGGAAAATAATACGGTTACATTTACTTTGACAGCAGAACAGGAAACGATGGTATATGTAATTACTGCAACCGATTGTGCCGGTAATATGTCAGATTGCACAGTGGTATTAAATCAGCCGGCATCGCTCCCGGCATCAGATGACACCGATGCGGATAATGCAGGCAATTCAGGTGATAATAATACGGATGGAAATGCAGTTACACCGACCGCTTCACCGTCCCAGGCAATTGCCGGTATTGTGAAAAAGCATGTCAAGGTGGTTGACGGAGCACCGAATACAGCACTTTTTGTAACAGGTACACAGGATTTGAAAACATCTGTACTGTCAAATGGAGAACAGCAGGCGGTAGAAGATGGCAGTAATGCAAACATTGAGTTGCGAATCAAGAATATTGACGGCAGTGTTCCTCAAAACGATAAGGAACTTGTGATTGCAAATCTGTCGGGTTATTCAGTCGGTGAATATTTGGATATTACACTGTGGAAGAAAGTAGGAAGCAGTTCAGAGAAAAAGGTAACAAATTTGGCAAAACCGATTTCTGTAACGGTAACGGTTCCTTCGGATTTGCGGAATGCGTCGCGTGAATTTGTTGTGCTTCGTGTCCATAAAGGAAAAGTATCCGTATTGGAAGATTTGGATTCAGCAACAAATACGGTTACGTTTAAGACAGACCGTTTCTCTACGTATGCGCTTGCCTACCGTACGGCGGCAGCACTTACAACGAGACAGACAAATTCCACGAAGAATACAAGTGTGATTGGAACACTTGCGACAAATCCATCACCGGATACCGGCGATACGGCTCCGCTTCTGCCGATTGCTATTGTATTTCTTGGTTCTTTATCAGGAATACTTATAACGATGGTGCTTCGGAGAAAAATGTAATTCATCGGAGGTTTTAGCATGAAAAAGTTAGAACACATTTGGAAGACCGTGTTCTTCCATCTTATACAAAAGGAGAAGAAATTTTTAATATGGTTTCCCATATTGCCGGTGGTGCGCTGGCAATTGCGGCACTGGTACTCTGTGTGATTTTTTGCAGTAATACACACAGATGCATGGGGTGTTGTGGGAGCAGCTATTTATGGCTCCACGATGGTTGTGCTTTATGCGATGTCAAGTATTTATCATGGTTTGAAACCGGAAATGCCTAAAAAGGTGTTTCAGGTTATTGATCACTGTACAATTTATTTTCTAATCGCAGGAACTTATACACCGGTCACTTTGACGGCACTGAGACCACAGTACCCGGTACAGGCATTTGTGATTTTTGGTATTGTGTGGGCGTGCTGTTTCATCGCGGCAACTCTGACGGCAATTGATTTGAAAAAATATCAGATTTTGTCGATGATTTGTTATCTTGCGATGGGATGGTGTATTATTTTCTTTATTAAACCGACGGTACAGTGTCTTGGTACCGGCGGAACCGTGTTTTTGTTTACCGGCGGTGTTGCTTATACGATTGGTGCAATTTTGTATGGTATTGGTAAAAAGAAAAAATATGTGCATTCCATTTTCCACTTGTTCGTGGTGGCGGGAAGTATTTTGCACTTTTTTATGATTTTGTTTTTATGTTATACTATAGCGTAAAGTGTTCCCTTATGAATGGGGATGCGGGTTGTTTAGTGGTTTTGATTGATGCAAAAGAATTTGGAGGATAAGATGATAGTAGAACCAAAAGTAAAAGGATTTATCTGCACGACAGCACATCCTGCCGGCTGCAAAGAGAGTGTAAGAAGACAGATTGCTTATTGTAAAGAAAAAGGCATGGTGGAAGGACCGAAGAAGGTATTGGTGATTGGCTCTTCGACCGGTTATGGTTTGGCAAGCCGTATTGCAGTAACATATGGTTACGGGGCAGATACGATTGGCGTGGCATTTGAGAGAGAGTCCAATGGAAGAAGAACGGCAACTGCCGGCTGGTATAACACAAAGGCATTTGAAGAGTTTGCCAAAGAAGACGGTTATTATGCAAAGTCATTTAATGGTGACGGTTTTTCGGAAGAAATGAAAAATCAGGTAATAGAGACGATTCGCAAGGATTTTGGAAAAAGTTGATATGGTTGTTTACAGTGGTATGGCAGCCCGAGAAGAACGATGCCGGATGGAACGACAGTATCATCTGTACTGAAAACTGTGGGAAAAGAACTGACAAACAAAACCATTGATTTGCGAAATAATGAAATTAAAGATGTAACGGTACCGGTTGCCAACGAAGAAGAGATTGAAAATACCGTCAAAGTTATGGGCGGTGAAGACTGGGAAGCATGGATTCAGGCACTTGTGGATGCAGATGTTTTGAGTGACAATGCTGTTACATTAGCATATTCTTATATCGGACCGGGTTGACTCATGCGATTTACAAAGAAGGCAGTATCGGTCAGGCAAAGAAACATCTTTTTGATACATCGAAAAAACTCACAAAAAGAGTTTGAGGCGAAAGGATTGAAAGGCTTACATCTCGGTAAATAAGGCGTTGGTTACACAGAGCAGTGCGGCAATTCCGATTGTCCCGCTTTACATTTCTCTGCTTTATAAGATTATGAAGAAAGAGGGGCTGCATGAGGGGTGCATCGAGCAGATGAACCGTTTGTTTATCGACAAACTGCCGGCAAAGGAAACGGATGCAGAAGGTTATATCCGTCTTGATGACTGGGAAATGGAAGATAAAGTCCAGAATGAAATAACAAAGCTTTGGGACTTAGTTACGACAGAGAACATTGGCGAGCTTGGTGACATTGAAGGTTACTGGGAAGATTTTTATCACATGTTTGGTTTCCATTATGACAATGTGGATTATAGTGCTGATGTAGAAATTTAAAAATGACAGAAATAAAAAGGGCTGCCAAAATGGCAGCCTCTTTCAATTTGCAATTATAATCTTGCAACTACGAAAATATCATAGATAGCGCAAATTGCATCTTCGAAATCTTCATTATTTACACCGATGATAATATTTAACTCACTCGAGCCCTGATCAATCATTTTTACATTGATATGTGCGTGAGCAAGGGCGGAGAACAAACGACCAGCAGTACCACGTGTACTCTTCATGCCACGTCCTACAACAGCAATCAAAGCTAAATCAGATTCCAGATGAATGGTATCGGTTTTGCTAAACGGTTGATGTCAGCAATAACTTCCTGCTCTTTTTCCTGAAATTCGTCTGATGAACAAAATAGTCATGGTATCAATACCGGATGGCATATGCTCAAAAGAGATACCATTGTCTTCAAAAGCGCTGAGGACTTTGCGACCAAAACCGATTTCGGAGTTCATCATATCTTTTTCAATATTAACGGCTACAAAGCCTTTTTTCCGGCAATACCGGTGATGGTATAAGCAGGAATCCTGCAGGTGCTTTCTACAATCATTGTTCCATCGTCTTCCGGACGGTTTGTGTTTCGGATGTTAATTGGAATACCGGCTTTTCGTACCGGGAAGATTGCATCTTCGTGGAGTACGGAAGCACCCATGTAGGCGAGCTCTCGTAATTCCATATAAGTAATGGTATGAATGACTTCCGGATTTTTTACGATACGTGGATCGGTAACTAAGCAGCCGGAAACGTCTGTCCAGTTCTCATACAAATTCGCATTGATTGCTTTGGCAACCAAAGAACCGGTAATATCGGAACCGCCGCGGGAGAAAGTAACAACTGTACCATTTTTCATGGCACCGTAAAAGCCCGGAATGACAGCTCGTTCAATTTTATCTAAATAAGTGGCAAGAAGCTCGTTGGTGGTTTCAGAATCAAAAGACCCGTCTTTGTCAAAACGGATTACATTGGCAGCATCCACAAATTCATATCCAAGGTAGTTTGCCATAATTTTTCCGTTTAAATATTCGCCACGGGAAGCAGCGTACATAGAACCTGCTTTTGCTACAAACTGTTTTTTAATGATTTCAAAATCTTCATCTAAAGAAAGATCGAGTTTCAAACGATAAATGCTTTCGTTGTAGCGGTCTTTGATTTGATTTATCTGTTTGTTGAATGCCTTGCTCTGTTCTGCCAGTTCATAGCAGTGATACAGCATATCCGTTACCTTCGTGTCATCGGAAAAACGTTTTCCCGGTGCGGAAGGGACTACATAACGGCGGGATTCGTCTGCACGAATAATAGCGCCAACTTTCATAAACTGTTCTGCACTGGCAAGGGAACTTCCACCAAACTTAACTACTTTTTTTTCATGAAACATCTCTCCATATAATTTTTTTGTGTCAAAGATTTACAGACACACGATTATAGTAAACCATGTTTTTGGTATTTTTCAAGAGTTTTTTGTGATATAATAAGAAAAAGAAATTTTACAGAGGGGGGATTTGTATGGAAGGAATTACATTATATTCCATTGATTATTATAAAAAAGTGTTTTTTAAAGGCAGTTACCGGGGGATGAATTTCAGGATTTCGAAAGACGGCGATGAAGAGGAAAAAGAAACTTTGCGACTGCGTGGAAAGGACCGTTTATACTGGAAAAGACAAAGGAGAAGCCGGTGACGATGACGTTTGATTTTTTCGGACGAGGGGCTTTAGAGGCGGATGAATGGCTGACGAAACAGCAGAAACTGTTATGTCCGGGAGCGGGAGAAGAAGCGTAACGAGTGACCTCTTGTAACTTTTTGAAAAACGAGTATAATACTAGTAGCAGAGAAACATAAGAATAAGGAGGTTATTATTACCATGACGAAAATTGATATTTTTTCCGGTTTTCTTGGTGCCGGTAAGACAACATTGATAAAAAACTGATAAAGGAAGCATTTCAGGGAGAAAAACTTGTCCTGATTGAAAATGAATTTGGTGAGATTGGTATTGATGGCGGTTTTATGAAAGATGCCGGCATTAATGTAACGGAAATGAATTCAGGATGTATTTGCTGTTCATTGGTTGGTGATTTTGGTGCCGCATTGGAAGAGGTACTTGAGAAATATCATCCGGACCGCATTATTATTGAGCCATCCGGTGTTGGTAAATTGTCGGATGTTATTAAGGCTGTCTCCGGTGTAATGGAGAGCCATGACGATGTGCAGATGAATGGGTATGTTACGGTGGCAGACGCAACGAAGTGTAAAATGTACATGAAAAACTTTGGTGAATTTTACAACAACCAGGTTGAGAGTGCAAAGACAATTGTGTTAAGCCGGACCGGTAAAATTACGGATGAAAAGTTAGATGCTGCGTTGGCTTTGATTCGCGAGAAAAATGATAAGGCAACAATTATTACGACACCATGGGATGAGATTGATGGCAAACAAATTCTTGGTGCGATTGAGGAGAGTAATTCGCTGGAAATAGAATTGATGGAAGAAGAGGATGTATGTCCGAGTGTGGACATCATCATGACCACGACCATGACCACCACCATCACCATGAGCACGGTGAGTGCGACCATCACGACCATGACCATGAACACGACCATGACCATGAACATGAACATCATCACCACGAGGATGGCGAGTGTTGTTGTGGACATGACCACGAGCATGGACATCATCACCATCATGCGGACGATGTATTTACAAGCATGGGTATCGAGAGTGCACAAAATACAGTGAGGAAGAATTGACCGGTATTTTGAAAAAATTGTCTGCTGAGGATAATGGTTATGGAAACATTCTTCGCGCGAAGGGAATTGTACCGGCGACGGAAGGTGAATGGTTCCACTTTGATTTGGTACCTGGTGAGTACGAAGTACGCCGGGGGCAGTGCAGACTATACCGACGAATCTGCGTTATTGGAGCAGAGTTGAAAGAAAGTGAAATTAAGCAATTGTTTTTAGGATAAGGAATGGAGGAAACTATGTTTGAAATCAGGATATTCCGGTCTATTTGTTTACCGGTTTTTGGAAAGCGGTAAATCAACATGTTTTCAGGAAATACTGGAAGAAGGAAATTTTGAAGACGGCTTGCGGACCTTGTATCTGATGACGGAAGAGGGAGAAAAGAAGTCGATGAAATGTTACTTCGTCATAATAAAGTGGACACGGTTTTGATTGAAGACGAAGAAGATTTGACGGAAGATAAGTGTAAGGAACTTGTGAAACAGTATAAGCCGGCACGAATTGTTATTGAAGTAAACGGAATGTGGGATTTGGTTAAGTTAATCAATGAAACCATTCCGGAAAATTGGATTGTTGTGCAGACATTTACAACAGTCAATGCGGAAACATTTTCTGTTTATATCAATAATATGAAATCGTTGATTATGTCGCATTTTCAGCAGTCGGATTTGGTTATTTTTAACCGTTGTTCATCCGATATGGACAAGGCATCCATGCGTCGAAATGTCAAAAGCAATCAACCGCCGTGCCCAGGTTTTATTTGAATCAGAGGATGGCTCGGTTGAGAGTAATATTGAAGAGGAATTACCGTTTGATGTCACCGCAAAAGAAATTGTATTAGAAGATGACGATTTTGGACTTTGGTATCTGGACGTTAGTGAGCATCCGGAAAAATACGAGGGAAAACAATTGTATTTAAGGGACAGGTATACAGAAATAGAACCTTCCCGAAAGATGCCTTTTGTTCCATCCCGCGCGGCCATGACTTGCTGTGCGGATGACATCGCAAAAATCGGATTCATTTGCCATTACCCACAGGCTGATAAATTTGCAACCAACGACTGGGTTATGGTAACAGTAAAAGTAAAACCAGAATTTAGCCGTAAACAACAAGCATTAGTGCCAATGCTTTTGGGCTGACAAAGTCGAAAAAAACCACTCCCCCACAAGAGGAAGTTGTATACTTTAGTTAGCTACAAGCCACGCACCAAAAGAGATGCGCCATGGCATGCAAGCTCGCTTGCAAATGCCATGGCGCATCTTTGGTATGAGGCGACAGCCTCTATGAGCGGAGCCGGAGGCGGAGCGAATAGCGTGGGATATTCAGCGGAGCGAATAGCATGCTGTTCGGCGGAGCGAATAGCGTGGGGATTCGGCGGCTGCAAACAACGTTTTTTCATCATTTTTACCATTAGCGTTGCACTTTTTGGTTGTTTTACGATATTACTGAGCTTTTTGTGACGAATTACACCCAATTAGCAACCTTTTTTGAGTGGATTTTAGCGAAAGGGTTGTTTTTGAAAGATAAAGTTTTTGAGCCAATGCAACGTTTTTGTTCTTTGAGTAAAGTTAGCGTTGCATAAGGCAAGCTATCACAGTTAGTGTATAATTTTTATTGGCAAAAATAAAGGGAAGAAGGAAATACCCTCTTCCCAATCATACAGTTTTTCTTTATGATGTTAGTTGCTAGAAAAACAATAAAGGAGACTGTATGATGAAATTAATTGTAGACGAAAACTTACTATCTTTCAAGGTGTTAGAGCAAAAAATATTCGATTATGTTTGTGAACTTGGCCGCCAGATTACCCAGCAGATTCTGGAAGCCTATGATACAGAGCTTGCAGAAAGTCGCGATAAAAAGCATTATCGGGGAAAAAGGGAAACGAAAACCTGTATCAAAACGGTATATGGCGAAGCAGAGTACAAGAGAACTGTATATCGTACAAAAACGGAACAGGGAGAAAACGCCTATGTCTACCTGTTAGATGAAGCCATGCAAATGGATAAGATTGGATTGATTTCCACTAATCTTGCAGAAAAAGATAGCGATGACGGTAACGGAATCACCTTACCGCGTAACTGCAAAGAGAATAAAGAACTTTGCCGTACCATTGAGAAATATACAGATGGATTAATTTTTAATGCACGCATGAATGAAATCATGGAAACATTAAGTGCCGCAAAAACATCGAAGAAAGATGGGAAAGGAAATCGATATGTAGAATTAATGAGAGGTCATGTGCCGTTAATAGATGCAGCAGCAACCGCATCCAGAAAGGCATTTCGGAATGCGTTTATAAGATAGAGAAAACTGAGTTTGGAATGACGGGTTTGTGACAATTGTTCACTGCCGGTTCCTTTGGATTCCAGTAATTCCGTAGAAAAACTTTGTGACGAGTGGGTTTTGAGTACGTCGGTATGTGGCACTGGTGGTTTCAGTGCCCATACCGCTACGCACTCAACGAGCGAGAGTGCCCACGAGACGCAAA
>VOFC01006826.1_pt1 | contig 49449 bp, 88 predicted proteins | sample 5384161 | NCBI WGS metagenome assembly VOFC01 (sample SAMN12384722, study PRJNA508395) | human gut metagenome | isolation source: healthy gut B | host: Homo sapiens | reverse complement strand
TGTGATCAATCGAAGAGGCATGGGATTTGTGGATTAAATAAGATAAATAATCAGAACCAGAAGTTTATGATATCTTACTGGATGATAGGTACATAGATCATGGATGAAATTCTGAAGTATTTATAAAAAGCATACAATAAAAACTCCATCGATAAAGACTGAATGGATCGGGATACCGAATGATTCAGAAAGATGGAGTGGATGTTGAAATGTTACCGGACGACTGGAAACGAACCGGGCACGTCATTTAGACGTGTGACTTTTGCAGAAAAAGTCTTTTCTTGTTTCTTGTTGACAAATTATTCTGTGTAGGGTATAACTTAAGAGATTAGATTTAACTAACTATCACTAAATGCAATTATGGAATCGCTTTTTTCACTTGTTTAATAATTTGATTTCATAAGATGAGGACATTTTAAAAAATGTCCTTTTTGTTTACAAATTAAAAAAAAGTAAGATTATACTAACCGTAAGTTATAAAAAACTAATTCTAACTTACATTCATAGTTCTAAGGAGGATATATATTATGAAAGACGGATGGAAAAACAAAACAATGTGGACTTTTATTGGAGGTGCGGCAGACAGCTCTAAATTTGGGTCTAAGTTTTTAAAAAAGTAACACAAACCCATGATTTAGCCGTTAAAGGTTTAGCTGGTGGAATGAAGCTTAAATCGGACACAACTTATAAGTATGAGACAATTAAAGAGGATGCAAAGGATTTATTAGAAGAAGCCAAAGTTCAACACGAAGGCGAATAAAAAATGAGTAGTTTTACTATTGTCCATGACATTCCGGGTCGAATGCGAATTCGCTATGGAAAGAATAAGTTTTCTACTGTTCAGGGCGAAGTTTTAAAAAGGATCTTTATGCATGGCCTATGATTGAGAGTGTGGAGGTCATCAACGTTACGGGTAGTGTTTTTGATGTCGTATGACAAAGCACAAAAAGGTTTGTTACTGAATAAACTAAAGAATTTAGATATCCAATATCTTCAAAATGCAGATACTTCTTCGATTGTAGTTCATTCACAAACACCAGAAGCTATTGCTATGAGTCGAGAATATATGAATCGGTTCTTTAAGATTATTGGTAAACGTTATTTCATTAAATGTTTTTACCAATGGGACTTGGCAATGCGATTACGATTTATAAGTCCATTCAGTTTATTCGAGAAGGATTTAATTCACTTTTACAATGTAAAATCAATGTTCCTTTATTGGATGCCACAAGCATTGGTGTAAGTTTAATTCAAAAGAATTATACGATTGCAGGAAATATTATGATGTTACTAAATATTTCTGACTTGTTAGAAGATTACACACGTAAGAAAACAAAATTGGAATTATCCAATAGTTTATCGATTCAATTTGATAAAGTGTGGATTTTAGAAGATGGTGTAGAACAAGAGATTGCCATGTCTAAGCTTCAAAAAGGGGATGTAGTCATCTCAAAAATGGGTTCTATGATTCCAATCGATGGAGAAGTCGTGGATGGAGAAGCAATGATCAATGAATCTAGCTTTACGGGAGAGCCTCTTTCTAAACATGTAAAGAAAAATGACACAGTATTTGCGGGCACTTTAGTTGAAGAAGGTAAACGGTTTATTCGTGTTCGTAATTTACAAGATGAAAGTCGCATTAGTAATATTGTTAAGATGATTGATACAAATGAATCATTAAAGGCAAGTATTCAAGCTAAAAATTTGAGTATTTGGCAGATTCTATTGTTCCATTTAGTTTTTAGGTTTCTTTGGCGTTTTAGCTTTGACAAGAAATGTAACACGCGCAACATCAGTATTGATGGTGGACTATTCTTGTGCCATTCGATTATCGACTTCCATTGCGGTTATTAGTGCTATGCTAGAAGCTAGTAAACGAAATGTTTTAGTAAAAGGTGGTAAGTATTTAGAGGCAATCAAAGATGCGGATGTGATTGTCTTTGATAAGACGGGTACTTTGACAAACGCCAATCCAACCGTAAAGAAAGTAGTTCCTTTAAATGGGTATACGCGTGATGAAGTATTAAGGATTGCAGCTTGTCTGGAAGAGCATTTTCCTCATAGTGTAGCCAATGCGATTGTAAACCAGGCAAAAAAGAAGGCTTAATTCATGATGAAGAGTATGCCAAGGTTGAATATATCCTTGCGCATGGTATTGCGACAAGATTTTATGGTAAGCGTGCCATTATTGGTAGTGATCATTTAATATTTGAAGATGAAGGTATTCCAAAAACAGAAGAATTAAACGAAACGATTGGTTCTTTAGAAAGTGAAGTAGCCGAATCTATGATTTATCTTGAGATTGACAATCAAGTCGCTGGAATTATCAGTATTTATGATCCTTTAAAGCTTGAGGAAAACAAGCTAATCATAATTTAAACACATTAGGAATGACTAAAGTCGTTATGTTGACAGGGAATTGTGATAGTGCCGCAAAAAAGCAGTGGCTCATGAATTGGATTTAGATGATTATCGTGCATCAGTTTTACCAGAAGATAAGGCTGCATATATTAAGATGTTGAAGGATCACGGACATACTGTGATTATGGTTGGAGATGGTATCAATGATACGCCGGCACTCTCAACGGCAGATGTTTCTATTTCTATGCAGGATAGTTCAGATTTAGCTCGAGAACTCGCGGACATTACACTTGTTTCAAGCAATTTAAATGAGCTTGTTATACTTCGTCGACTTGCTATGAATTTATTCGAGCGTATTCATGCGAATTATCGTTTTATCGTGGCCTTTAATTCAAGCTTGATTGGACTAGGTGCTTTAGGCTTGATGAGTCCAAATACTACAAGCTTATTACATAACGGAAGTACGTTTGCGATTCTTTGCATCATGTACGCGTAATTATTTATAAAAAACTGGATTTTTGATCCAGTTTTTTTCTATATAGCCTTTGAAATATATCCAACGTTAGATAAAGTATTGATTAATTCATCTATTGGATGTTGTTGTTTAGATAATATAGTCACGGTATTATCTTCCGTGTTTACTTTGGCATTAAAGCCTTCTTGGCTATTGAACGCATTTTCAATGGTATGAACACAACTTTGACAATGAATGTCATATACTTTTAAAACGGCTTTGTAAGGGTAATGCTCTTTGTTTTTATCTTTTACCCTTACTTTTTTATGGTTTCACTAGAACCACAACATCCTGATGTGGCTCTTTTTTCGTGGAACGAATTCCAATACAGATAATAATTACTAAAATGACACATATAATAATTGTTGGTAAGTTCATATGTTTAATCCTCCAATGAAAAAATACACCAAATAGTTAGAACAGTCAAACTAAGTTAATCATGTGTAACTTTTTGTTGACATTGCTTTATTGTAAGAGTAAACTAACTGTGTTAGAAGTGTCTAACTAGGAGGGTTCGATATGCCATTATCTTTTGCAGATTTAAATTCGGTCAATACAATCAAAAAAATTGGTGGTTCTAAAGAACAACAACGACACTTAGAAAACTTAGGCTTTGTGCCTGGGACTGTGATTGTGATTGTGAGTAAAACCAATGGAAATGTAATTGTGAATGTCAAAGAGGTTCGAATAGCCATTAGTGAAGAACTCGCAAGAAAGATCATGGTGTAGAAAGGAGTAATTATGACTTTAAAGGAAGTTTCAATTGGTCAAACAGTTACTGTAAAGAAATTGTCTGGTCAAGGAGCAACAAAACGAAGAATTATGGATATGGGAATTACTAAAGGAGTAAGTGTAACTGTTCAAAAGGTAGCACCATTAGGAGATCCTATTGAATTAACCGTTCGTGGATATCAATTATCGCTTCGTAAAGCCGACGCAGAAATGATTGAAGTAGAGTAAAGTTAAAAATAGGAGGGAATTATGTCAATTCAAGTCGCATTAGCAGGTAATCCGAACTGTGGTAAAACTACATTGTTTAATGGTTTAACAGGTGCTACACAATATGTAGGTAACTGGCCAGGGGTTACAGTTGAGAAAAAAAGAAGGAAAGTATAAGGAAGATAAAGATATTAAAATCACGGATTTACCAGGTATTTATTCATTATCACCATACACTTTGGAAGAAGTTGTATCTCGTGAATTTTTATTAAATGGAAATGTTGATGTTGTGTTAAACATCATTGATGGTTCTAACTTAGAAAGAAACTTATTTTTAACAACACAAATTTTAGAGTTGGGTATTCCAACAGTTGTTGCGATCAACATGTTGGATGTCATTGAAAAAAGAAAAGATACAATTGACTATAAAAGTTATCAAAAAGAATTAGGTTGTCCTGTATTACCAATTTCACTTTTGAAAACACAGGAATCAAAGAGTTGATGGTCGAGGTAAAAAGGTGGCGAATACGCAATGTAAAGCTAAAAATATTTATGCAGGTAAAGTATTAAATGCATTGAATACTATTGAAACAAGTTTGCCTTCAAGTATTGAAGCAAGTCGTCGTTTCTTCTATGCCGTTAAATTGTTTGAAAGAGATGATAAGATTGAAGCGGCTATCAAATCAAAGGCAGATGCAGATGTGATTGAAACTGTAGAAAAGTCAATGGATGATGATAGTGAATCAATTATTACAGATGCTCGTTATACATATATCACAAGTGTAATTAAAGATTGTTACAAAAAGGATCTAAAGAAGTATTAACTACTTCGGATAAGATCGACCGTATTGTCACTAACCGAGTTTTAGCACTTCCAATATTTGCCCTTGTAATGTGGTTTGTATATTATATTTCAGTAACTACAGTAGGAACTATTGTAACTGACTGGACAAATGATGTCTTGTTTGGTGAAATTATTCCTCCTGCAGTGGATAGTTTCTTAACTTCAATTCAATGTGCAGATTGGTTACATGGATTGATTGTGGATGGTATTATTGGTGGTGTAGGTGCTTTGTCATTGGCTTTGTACCACAGATGTTAGTATTATTCTTCTTCTTAGCTATCTTGGAAGATTGTGGATATATGGCACGTGTTGCCTTTATCATGGACCGTATTTTCCGTAAGTTTGGATTATCAGGAAAATCATTTATTCCTATGTTGATTGGTACAGGCTGTGGTGTGCCTGCTGTTATGGCAAGTCGTACCATTGAAAGTGATCGTGATCGTAAGATGACAATCATGACAACAACATTTATTCCATGTGGTGCAAAAATGCCAATCATTGGTTTAATTGCCGGTGCTATTTTCCATGGTGCTAGCCGGGTAGCTCCAAGTGCTTACTTTGTAGGTATGGCAGCTGAATTTATTATTTCTGGTATTATGTTAAAGAAGACAAAATTATTTGCCGGAGATCCTGCTCCATTCGTCATGGAAATGCCAGCATACCACACACCTCGTGCAGTTAATGTTTTAAGAAGTATGTGGGAACGTGGTTCAAGCTTTATTAAAAAGGCTGAACAATTATCTTATTATCTACAATCGTATTGTGGTTCTTACAAGGATTTGGATGGGAAAAAAGGCGCATTTGGCATGGTTGATGATATTGATCATTCAATTCTATCTTCAATTGGACAAACATTCGCATGGATCTTCTCACCACTTGGTTGGGGCGATTGGAAAGTCGCAGTTGCTAGTGTAACAGGTTTAATTGCCAAAGAAAATGTTGTTGCAACATTTGGACAATTATATGGATTTGCTTGAAGTCGTGAAGAAGGAAATGAATTCTGGGGACAATTATCGGCAAGCTTTACACCACTAGCTGCCTATTCATTCATGGTATTTAACTTGTTGTGTGCTCCATGTTTTGCAGCAATGGGAGCTATCAAACGTGAAATGAATAACACAAAATGGTTTTGGATTGCCATTGGATATCAATGTGGATTCGCTTATGTATGTTCACTGATCGTTTATCAATTAGGTAGTTTATTCAATGGTGGATCTTTTGGATTTGGAACGATTGTTGGATTTATCTTATTGATTGGTTTAATTTATTTGTTGGTTCGTCCATCAAAAGAAAGTGATACTCTTTGAAGTTGAATTTGCGGTAAAATAATGTAAAAGGAGGGGTTTCATGAATCTATCAACATTTCTAGTTTTATTGGTTGTATGTGCATGTGCAGGCTTTGCTTGTCGAAGCATTTATAAAGATAAAAAGAGTGGAAAATCAAGTTGTGGTGGAGGTTGTTCACATTGTGGCAGTCATTCGATGTGTGAAAATCCCAAGGCATTTTTTGATCAGATAAAAAAAGAACAATTTAGTAAATAAGAGCATCGAAAGGTGCTCTTTCTTTTTGGTATAATAGGTGAAAGAATCGAGGAAAATAAAATGAATTTAAAAAGAAAAATATGCAGACTTAATTGTTCGTTCAGGCTTGAATGTTCAAAAAGATCAAATAGTAGTTGTTCGTGCTAACGTAGAAATGAATGAATTTGTTCGTTTGATTGTGAAATCATGTTTTGATGTTGGCGCAAAAGATGTAATTGTTCGCTATAGTGATGATGAAATCAATCGTATGAGATATCTTTCAGGTAATTGTATGCCTTATGATTATGAAGCTTTATTCCATAATGAAACGGCTGAAAAGGGAGCTTGTTATTTGAGCTTAGTTGGTGAAGATCCTGATGGAATGAAGGGGTAGAGCCAAAATTAATGGCAAATTATCGAAAGGCATTAAGAGGAATGACACGACCATATCGTGATAAATTGGATTATATGCATGCAAAGATGGTGTGTGGCCAGTGTTCCAACTATGGCTTGGGCTAAAAAGGTATATCCAGAATCAGAAGATGCATTATCTGATTTGTGGAATGCAGTATTAAAAATTAGTCGTGTAGACGAAAAGGATGCCAATGAAAACTGGAACGAGCATCGTGCATCTTTTGATAAGCGAGTTCATATTTTAAATCATTTAGATATCGAAAGTGTTCATTATACAAATTCTTTAGGAACGGATTTAGTAGTTGAACTTCCAGAAGGTTATGTATTTGCAGGTGGAGGATCCTTTTTAGATAATGGTAACTACTATTTCCCAAATATTCCTACAGAAGAAATTTTTTTCTGCACCTAAAAAGACGGGTGTAAATGGTAAATTATATAGTGCTTTACCTTTGGCTTACAATGGTGCAATCGTAAAAGATTTCTGGTTTGAATTTAAGGATGGGCAAGTTGTGGATTATGATGCCAAAGAAGGAAAAGAGGTTTTGACTAGTATTTTAGAAACGGATGAAGGGTCAAAATATCTTGGTGAAATTGCCTTAGTTCCTTATGAATCGCCTATTAGTGCATTGGATACTTTGTTTTATGAAACACTGATTGATGAAAATGCTTCATGTCATTTTGCCTTGGGTGCAAGCTATAATGAATGCATTGAAAAAGGTTTAGAAATGAGTGAAGAAGAATTGTTGGAACATGGTATGAATCAATCGTTTACGCATGTAGATTTCATGGTAGGAACCAGTGATTTATCGATTGAAGCTACATTAAAAAATGGTAAAAAGATCCATATTTTCAAGAATGGTAAATACACAAGTGAATTTGACGAATATACATTAAATTAGTACAATATTATAATTGGAGGGATATTTATGGCAAATGAAAATGAAAAAGAATCCCAGTGCTTTAGAAGAGCTTAGACGTCTAAAAAGAACGGATCGAATTAAATCTTTAGATATACATGAACCAGAATTACATGATTTTAATGTCTGAAAACATTTTCCATATTGATGAAGAGCCAGAAAAGAAAACCATCTTTGGAAAACGAAGTGCAAGAACACATGTAAAAAATCAATGAGAATATTTTTGACGATGAAGTTGCAGAGTCAGTAGATATCACACCTAGTACTTCAATTGAAGAAGTAGAGGCACCTATTGAAAAGCATGTTGTGGAAGAGCCAAAAGTAGATGATAAGCCATTGGTTGAAGAAAAAACAAAATTCATTGAAGAAGAACCAAAAGTGGTTGAAGAACCTGAAAAGATTGTTGTTGAAAAATTGGATGTTGATGATGATTTTACAACAGAATCAATTGAAAACGAATTAAAGTCTTTTAATGCGAAACCAATTGAGGAAGAACAACCAGTTCAAGAAGTATTGGATGATGAAGAAGATTTTGAGGACGAATATGTGGATGACGATGAAGGTGAAGATGAAGATCTTTATGAGGAAAGAAAGAAATTCTTATATGCGGAATATCCAAAAATAGAACAATATCTTCAAGATAAATCTAGTGAAGGTTATCACTTTGTGCGTCAAGAAGGAAAGAAATATTTCTTTAGAAAAGGTCAGCCCAAAACGTATTATTATTCTATGAACTATTTTGTGGATGAGCCAGATGCAGATCAATGGCGCGAGTGGGAATCTGATGGATGGAAATTGGTTTCTAAATCAGATGGTAAAAAAAAAGTGATGCGGGTTGGTTTACTTTTTAGAAATGAAGAAGAAGATGGAGAATATCGTAAAGAAATTGATAATGATTCAGAAAAATTCCGTTTCTTTAAGAAATATTCAAGTTAATGTCGCTCAACAATGTTCTTAGTGTTTATTTGTATGGCATGTTGCGTTGTGACAGGACTATTACAAGTGTATTTCCAAGGCTATTTAGCAGGAATCGCATTATGCGCAGGTCTATTCTTAATTTCATTTATTGTATTCTGCATGTATGGCAGAATGCTTAGAAAATCTAAGAAGAGGGCTCGTGAATTAAAATCTAAATTAAGGATTCGTGAAAGTCGTGCAATCGAAGAAAGTAAAGATTTCTATGATACTTCTGAAAGTGAAGAAGAATTAGATACAGATTGGAACACTTTAGAACAAAGATACGGGTAAAGAAAAGAAACATCTATTCAGACGTGTAGATCGTGAAGATGAAGAGTAAAAAGGAGGCAAATTTTGCCTCCTTTTTAAACTGTCATAATTTGTACATATTGTTTGTAGTGTGATAAAACTTCATCATCAATGGTGTTGTCGGTAATTAAAGTGTCAAAGTTAAATAGATCATAATAAATATAGAAGTCGGCACGGTTGAATTTCTTGTTGTCGGCCAATAGATATTTATTTTTAGAATTATCTAATGCGATCTGTTGCGATTCACCTTCCTCTAATGAATAGGTTGTGATAGATGAATTGTAGATTCCGTTACAACTGATAAAGGATTTATTATATTTTAATTTACCCAATACTAAATTTGTGATAGGACCCACAAATGTATTTGTGTTATCTCTGTAATCACCGCCAGTTAGTATGACTTCAGTAGGAGCGTGATTCACTAATATATTAAATACGGCAAGGCTATTTGTGATAACGCGAATGTTTCTTCCTGTTAGTTGTTCGGCCAAAAAATTGAATGGTTGTACCAGGACCTAAAAAAATAGATTCTCCTTCTGAAATAAGAGTTGTGCTTTATGGGCAATTCTCTTTTTTTCTTCAATTTGCACAGACGATTTTTCAATGTGACTTAATTCGTGGTCCATTGAAAAAGAAAGGCTTTGTGCTCCACCATGAACTCTAAGTAATTTTCCGGATTTTTCTAATTCATCCAAATCTCTTCTTGCGGTCATATCCGACACACCTAATTCATCCATGATTTCTTGAATGGTAATGATTCCATTTTGATTTACTATTATGTGCAATTTTTACTAAACGTTCTTTTTTTAACATATCGATATCCTTTTCTATGGTAAACGATACCATTTCAAATATATTTAGTCAACATAATACAAACAAAAACAAACACTTTTTATTAAAATATTTACTTAAATGCTACATAAATGTTTTAGAATGTTTGAATAAGTGATAAAAAGTGTTTGAATATGTTGACAAATGATTAGAAAACGATTACACTAATGATGTAAACGATAAGGCCACATCGTAAAAGGAGAAAAAAGAAAATGACTAAAGATGAGTTAAGTATGGTTGGATTTGAAATAGTTGCATATTCAGGAGATGCAAGAAGCACATTGTTATCATTGTTGAAAGAAATGCGTGCGGGTAATTTTGAACATGTTGAGGAGAAATTAAAAAGAAGCCGATGAAAATATTAATTTAGCACACCAGTCTCAAACAAAGATTCTTACAACAAGAGGCTAGAGGAGAAGACATGGAAATGGGATTCATTTTCATTCATGGACAAGATCATTTGATGACAACGATTTTATTGCGCGATATTGTAGATGATTTTATTAATTTATATGAAGAAAGAGGAAAAAATAATGTTAAACGGGGTTCATTAAGCAAATTGAAAAAGGAAAACCTTTTTTTGATAAGATTGCACAAAATATTTATTTAGGGTCATTCGTGATGGTTTCTTAACTGCAATGCCAGCCATTCTATTCTCAAGTGTATTTATTCTAGCTGCATCGATTCCAGAAATCTTTGGAATTGTATTACCAGCTACAGTATCTGACTGGTTATGGAAAGTATATAACTATTCAATGGGTGTTGTTGGTTTGTTGGTTGCGGCTACCTGCAAAGTTGTTTAGCTGAAAGTATGAACCGTAGAATGCCTAAAAACAAAGTCATTAATACAACAAGTGTTATGTTGGCAAGTATTGTTGGATTTATGTTGTTAGTCAAGTTTCAAATGTAGATGGTGGTATCTCAACTACATATTTAGGAACAAAAGGTTTGCTAGCATCATTTGTTTCTGCATTCATTACAGTAAATATGTATAAATTCTGTGTTATTAAAGATGTTACAATTCACATGCCAAAAGAAGTGCCGGGTACTATTTCTCAAATGTTTAGAGATGTATTCCCATTCTCATTCTCAGTTTTAGTATGTGTATTGATTGATGTGGCATGTAGAACTGCATTTAATTATACTTTTGCCTTTGAAGCTATTATCACATTGCTTCAACCATTATTTACTGCTGCCGATGGATATTTAGGAATCTGTATTATTTGGGGTGCTATGGCATTGTTCTGGTTTGTAGGTGTACACGGACCAAGTATTGTAGAACCAGCTATTGCAGCTATTATTTATGCTAACGTAGATGCAAATTTAGCGTTATTCAAAGCTGGTGAACAAGCCTCTAACGTATTAACTGTAGGACTTGGAAACTTCGTAGGAACAATGGGAGGAACTGGAGCTACCCTTGTAGTACCATTCTTATTCATGTTGTTCGCAAAATCAAAACAATTAAAAGCTGTTGGTAAGACAACATTTGTTCCAGTATGTTTTGCGGTAAATGAACCATTGTTATTCGCTACACCAATTGTATTGAATCCATATTTCTTCATTCCATTCTTGATTACTCCAATGATCAACGTATCATTGTTCAAATTCTTTGTGGACGTATTAAAAATGAATTCATTCATCTACGTATTACCATGGGCAACACCAGCTCAATTGGATTGATCTTAGGTACAGGAATTAGTTTATTAGTCGTTGTATTAGTTGTATTGTATTAATTGTTGTAGATGGAATTGTTTACTTGCCATTTATTAAGGCGTATGATGCAACTTTATTAGAAGAAGAAAAAGAAGCATTAGATGCTTTAGAAGAACAAGTTGAAAAAGAAGAAGCTAAAGAAATTCAACCTTTAAGTTTAAATAAAAATATTAATGTATTAGTATTATGTGTAGGTCTTTGGAACATCAGCAATGTTTGCAAATGCCGTTAAAGAAGGAGCAGAAATTGAAAACTTACCAATTGATGCAACCGCAAGTGCATATGGTTCGCATTATGATATTTTGAAAGATTATGACATTGTTGTATTATCACCACAAGTACAATCGCATTTAGAAGAAGTACGACAAGATGCTTCTAAATACGGTACTAAAGTTGTCGCAACAAAAGGTGCACAATATATTAAATTAACGCGTGATCCAAAGGGTGCCGTTGAATTTATTTGTGAACAAGTAAAGGAAGGATAAATGTATGAAGTTTTCGGATGATTTTATTTTCGGAGGTGCTACTGCCGCTTATCAATGCGAAGGTAGCACTCTAGAATACGGTAAAGGAAAAGTATCTTGGGATGATTTTCTTGCCAAACAAGGACGTTTTAAAGCGGATCCAACCAGTGATTTCTATCATCAATATGGACAAGATTTAAAACTATGTAATATGTTTGGTATTAATGGAATTCGTATCTCTATATCTTGGGCTAGAATCTTTCCGGAAGGAGTTTGGAAGAATCAACCAGGAAGGGGTTGATTTCTATCATAGAGTATTTCAAGAATGTCATAAAAATCATGTAGAGCCATTTGTGACATTGCATCATTTTGATACTCCAGACACACTTTACCAAAAAGGCGATTTTTTAAATCGAGATACAATCGATGCTTTCGTAGAATTTTCAAAATATTGTTTTGAAGAATACAAAAACGAAGTAACATATTGGTTTACATTCAATGAAATCTGGGCAGTAGGCCACTAACACATATATTGAGGGAACTTTCCCAAATGGCGAAAAAAATACAATATGACGAAAGCATTCCAGATCATGCATAATATGATGGTGGCACATGCCTTGGCTGTTGTTGGAATACAAAAAAGGCAGGATATAATGGAAAGATTGGTGTTGTACAGTCTTTGGAATATAAATATCCATTTGATGAAAACAATTTGGATGATATCCAGGCTGCTAAAAAAATGAAGATGTGCTTCAAAATCAATTCTTGTTGGATGCAACATTTAAAGGATATTATTCAACAGAAACAATGGAAATTGTGAATCGTTTAGTCAGCATCAATAATGGTACAGCTGGAATTGTTAGATGAAGATTTTGATGTATTGAAACAAAGTTGCTGCACTACTAAATGATTACATGGGTATGAATTATTATCAATCTCGTTTTATTCAACATTACGATGGAGAAAATGATATTCAGCATAATGGAACAGGAGAGAAAGGGAACTGCTAGATTCTGTTTAAAAAATGTAGGACGAAGAATGGAAAAGGAAGGCATTCCACGTACGGACTGGGATTGGTTGATTCATCCAGAAAGTATGTTTGATATGCTAGTACGTATTCGCCAACAATATCCAAACTATAAAGCAATCTATATCACAGAAAATGGTATGGGATATAAAGATGATTTTGAAGATGGAATCATTGATGATGAACCACGTATTGACTTTATTAGAAGACACTTAGAATTCACATTAAAGACAATTGAAGTGGAGTTAATGTAAAAAGGATATTTTGTCTGGTCACTAATGGACATGTTCTCATGGACAAATGGCTATAATAAGCGTTATGGCTTGTTCTATGTAGATTACGAAACACAGAAGAGATATCCAAAGGCAAGTGCATATTGGTACAAACGTGTTTCTGAAACAAAAGAGGTTTAGTATGAATAAGTATAAAGGCGTAATATTTGATTTTAATGGAACATTGTTTTTTGACAATCCAAAACATATTTTGGCATGGTCAAAAATATCACAAGATATTCGTCATCATGGAATTGATGAAGAAGAACTTCATGAACATATTAATGGAGTGCCTAATAATAAGGTTGTTGAATATATGTTTGGTGGGAAGTGTGATCCATCCGAAATGGAAAAATATTTCGCAGTTAAAAGAAGAATATTATCGCCAATTTTGTAAAGAAGATCAGGCAACATTTCATTTAGTAAAGGGAGCGAAGAATATTTTGATTATTTAAAAGAATCAAATATTCCATTTACAATCGCATCCGCATCTATTAAGCCAAATATTGATTTCTTTGTAGAATCGTTTCATCTAGATAAATGGATTGAGCCATCTAGAATTGTCTATGATGATGGAATGTATGAAAACAAGATCGCAATGTTTAAAAAGGCAACTCATAATATTGGAGTTAAGATTCAAGATTGTTTGATTATCGAAGACAGTGTTAGTGGGATTACAAATGCTTATAAAGCAGGATGTCACAATATAGTCGTTGTGGATTCTGCCAATAAAAAAGAAGAATACGAAAAGCTTCCTGGAGTTGTACAAGTGATTGATTCTTTTGATAATTTTAAATGAGAGCCATTCATACCAGAATGGCTTTTTTGTATAAATAAAACATCAAATAAACAAAAACAAACAAATAATCATTATTTGAAACCTAATTTCAACATCTATGTTTAAATTTGTTGTTTGAATATGTTGACATGGATGAAGAAAACGCTTACACTAAAATTAAATGAGCAAATCTTAAATTTATAACCATATCTGCATAATATTGATAATGAGCCGTATATAAATAAATGAATAATTGATCATTATTTTTGTGGATAGTGTAGCAGGAAAAGGGATTTGGTCTGTAATAAAAATGATTGATTTTGTTTATATGGAAGGAGAACAACTGAACACAAAAATTAACCAGTTATTAGAGTATGCTTTAAAGAATGGAATGATTGAGAAATACGATTATGATTATTCTGCAAATTTATTGATTGATCTATTTGGCATCCAGGAATTTAAAAGAGAAGAAGTAGAAGACTGTTCTGTCTATGAGATTTTAGATTTCATGTTAGATTATGCAGTTGAAAAAGGTATGATTCAGGATACTGTAACTGAAAAAGATTTATTAGATACTCGCATTATGAATTGTGTAATGCCTAGACCTAGTGAAGTTGTGCATACTTTTAAGAGTCTATATTCTATGAATCCTAAAGATGCAACAGATTACTTCTATAAGTTGAGTATCGATTCAAACTATATCCGTAAATCAAGAATTGATAAGAATATCAGTTTTGCACATTTCTGTAAGTATGGAGATATTCAAATTACGATCAACTTGTCAAAACCAGAGAAGGATCCAAAGGAAATCGCAAAGGCAAAAATGCCGTAAGCACTTCGTATCCTGCATGTTTATTATGTAAGGAAAATGTCGGTTTTGCGGGAAACTTAAATCATCCAGCTAGACAAACACATCGTATTATTCCATTGGATTTAAATGGACATACATACAATTTACAATATTCACCATATGTGTACTACAATGAGCACTGTATTGTATTTAATAGTGAACATACGCCAATGAAGATGGATCGTTCTACATTTGAGCATTTATTCGCATTTATTGATAAATTCCCACACTATATGATTGGAAGCAATGCAGATCTTCCTATCGTTGGTGGATCGATTTTAAGTCATGATCACTATCAAGGTGGAAGACACCATTTTCCAATGGAAGACGCAAAAGTTGTTAAGAGCTATACATATAAGGATGTACAAGTGGATATACTTTACTGGCCATTATCAACACTTCGATTAACATCAAAATCGAAAGAAAACGTATTGGATCTAGCTACTAAAATTTTTGAAACATGGTGTACATACAGTGATGAAAGTTTAGATATTATTGCCAATGAATCTGGCGTTCGTCATAATACAGTAACGCCAATTGTAAGAAAGAAAGATGGCAAATATCAAATGGATGTAGTTTTACGAAATAATCGTACTACAGAAGAATATCCATTAGGTATCTTCCATCCTCACTCAGAACATCACCATATTAAAAAAGAAAATATTGGTTTGATTGAAGTGATGGGATTGGCTATTTTGCCAAAGACGATTAAAAACAGAGTTAGAACAAATTAAATTATGTTTATCTGGAAAAGCAGATTTTGATTCTTATCCAGAACTTGAAAAACACAAAGACTGGTATGAATACTTGAAGACATATTCTTATTCAAATGTGGATGCATTCATGGAAATGGAAGTCACAAAGAAATTCGTATCTGTATTAGAGAATGCCGGCGTATATAAAATGGATGATGAAGGGATGGACGGCTTTAGCCGTTTTGTAAAGACATTATGGTAGAGGTAAAAGAAAGATTAGAGAATGGAATTGATGTATTATCGATTTCAAATTCACATTTAACTGTAGAAGTTACAAACTTTGGTTGTACTCTTTTAAAGATTGTAACGAAAGATAAGAATGATCAAGACTGTGATTGTATTTTAGGATTTGAACATGTTGAAGATTATCAAAAACGAGATGGAACCTATTTAAATGCCTTAGTTGGACGAGTATGCAATCGTATTGAAAAAGGTACATTCACAATGAATGGGACAGAATATCATGTGCCTATTAATAATGGACCAAATTCACTACATGGAGGTATTGAGGGATTCTCTTATAAAGTATTTGATTATTCTTTAATTGAAGATGGCGTTAAATTCCACTATGTATCAAAAAGATGGAGAAGAAGGCTATCCTGGAACATTAGATTTCTATGCGATCTATTGGCTAGATGAATCGAGTTTACACATTCAATATAGTGGTGTTAGCGACAAAGATACGTTGATCAATATCACAAACCATGGCTATTTCAATTTAAATGGATATGCATCGAATATTGATGATCATACGTTACGAATTTCAAATCTAAATTTGGTTGTGTAGATCTAGATGGATTATATACAGGTGAATTAAGAGATGTTAAAGAGACTGCATTTGATTTTAATACAGAAAAAAGAATTGGAGATTTTATTCATTCAGAGGATGAACAATTAATCATCGCAAGAGGTTATGATCATCCATATGTATTTGATACTAAAGAAAATCAAGTGTGTTTATACAGTTCACTAAGTGGTATTGAACTAAAAGTATCCACAACCTATCCAACGGCACAAATCTATAGTGCGAACTACTTAGATGGACAGACAGATAAATATGGTAAGATTATGCATCCACAAGATGGATTGTGTATTGAAACAAGCTATATCGCCGATTCGATTCATAAAGAAGAGAATCCAAAAGTTTTATTAAAAGCAGGACAAGTATTTGAAGAAGAAACACCATATACATTCGAGGTAAGAACATGAAAACAACAGAAATTAAAGAACAAGTAGTATCCGGTAAATATGATGCATTGATTGAAGATCTATATGCAGATCCAAGTTTATTAGACTATCAAAAACAACGTTATGTTTCAATGCATTAGATAAATACCAAACATTATTTGGAGATGATGAAGTGAGTATTTATAGTGCTCTTTGGAAGAAGTGAGATTTCAGGAAATCATACAGACCACCAACACGGTTGTGTACTTGCAGGATCTATCAATTTAGATGCGATTGGAATTGTATCTAAACAAGATCATGTAATTAAAGTGATTTCTGATGACTTTGACATCAAACCAATTGATTTGAATGATTTAGACAAAAAAGAAGATGAACTAGGAACAAGTGAAGCCTTGATTCGTGGCGTAGTTTCTAAATTAAAAGAATTAGGCTATAACGTAGGTGGATTTAAAGCTTTCATTACGAGTGATGTATTAATGGGGGCTGGACTATCAAGTTCTGCAAAGATTTGAATCTATTATCGGTACAATTATTGATGGATTATACAATGATATGAAGATCGATATGGTAACGATCGCTAAAGTGGGTCAATATGCAGAAAATGTATATTTTGGAAAACCATGTGGATTGATGGATCAATGTGCATGTGCTTTGTTGGTGGACTTATTTCAATTGATTTTAAAGATACTTCAAACCCAATTGTAAATAGTGTGAATGTTGATTTCTCAAAATATGATCACAGTTTATGTATTGTAGATACAAAGGGAAGTCATGCCGATTTAACAGATGCCTATGGTGCTGTACCACAAGAAATGAAAGAAGTTGCTCACTATTTTGGTAAGGAAGTTCTTCGTGAAGTGGATGAAGATGAGTTCTATGCAAATATCGCAAACTTAAGAACGACTTTAAATAATGATCGTGCAATCTTAAGAGCTATTCATTTCTTCAATGAAAATAATCGTGTAAATACATGTGTAGAAAGATTGAACAACGATGATTTTGAAGGTTTCAAGGCATTAATTCAAGAATCAGGAAATTCAATCTACAAATTCCTACAAAACGTATATGCAGACTTTGACTATAAGAACCAGGTCTGTATCTTTAGGTTTAGCTATGTCTGAAATGATTTTAAAAGATCATGGCGTGTGTCGTGTTCATGGTGGAGGTTTTGCCGGAACGATTCAAGCCTTTGTTGAAAATGGCTATGTAGAAACATATAAAAAAGAAATTGAAAAAAGTATTTGGAAAGGGAAGCTGCCACATCTTAAAAGTAAGAAAACTAGGTGGCTGCAAGGTTATTGACTAATGAATATCTTAGTAACAGGTGGAACCGGATATATTGGTAGTCATATTTGTGTTGAATTATTAGAAAGTGGTCATGATGTTGTCGTGATTGATGATTTCTCAAATTCAAAACCAGATGTGTTGGAATCGATTTATAAAATTACAGGAAAGCATGTTAAATTCTATGAATTTAATGTGTTAGATGAGGAAAAGACTGAATCTGTATTTAAGGAGAATAAATTGGATGCGGTGATTCATTGTTGCGCATTTAAAGCAGTTGGTGAAAGTGTGCAAAAGCCAATTGAGTATTATACAAACAACTTGATGACTACTTTAGTGGTTGCCAAGATGATGAAAAAAGTATCATGTTCCAAGTATTGTGTTTAGTTCAAGTGCGACTGTTTATGGAGATCCTGAAGTGGTTCCTTTAACAGAGAATTGCAAGCTTGGTGAAACAACCAATCCATATGGTTCAACAAAAAAGCGATGATGGAAAGAATTTTAACGGATGTGCAATTCGCCAATCCAGAAATGAGTGTAACTTTACTTCGTTATTTTAATCCCATTGGAGCGCATGAATCGGGTTTGATTGGTGAAAATCCAAAGGGAATCCCCAATAACTTGATGCCTTATATTATGAAGGTGGCTACTGGAGAACTTCCAGAACTCGGTGTATTTGGAGATGATTATGATACACCAGATGGAACGGGTGTTCGTGACTATATTCATGTGGTCGACTTGGCAAAGGGTCATGTATTAGCGATTGAAAAGTACAATACACCAGGTGTTCATATTTGTAACTTGGGAACAGGAAAAGGATATAGTGTATTAGATATAGTACATGCCTTTGAAAGAGTGAATGGAATTAAGATTCCTTATGTCATCAAACCAAGACGTGCAGGAGATATTGCGACATGTTATGCGGATCCTACAAGAGCTAAGGAACAAACAGCTTGGCCGGGTTACTACGTCAAGAAAAAGGACTCATAAAATAGATAAATTTTAAATTCTAATGTTTTGAATAATAATTATTCTCATATTGATTTGGTGATTCATAACCGCAATGGCTATGGATTCGTATCGTGTTGTAGAATGTTTCAATATATTCGAAACACAAATCATATGCATGATCATAATCATAAATCAAAGTACGATTTAACCATTCTCTTTTAATTACTGAATGAAAAGATTCTATACATGCATTATCCCATGGTGTGCCTTTTTTTTGAATAACTTAGAATCAGTCCTGCCTGTTAATTTTTTATAAAGTTTGCTTGTATAATGTACTCCTCTATCCGAATGAATAATTACAGGATTCGCTGTTTTTTTCTCCGCTTTCTAGCCATCTCTATACATTTCAATACTTCTTCCACTTCCAATGTTCTTGATAATGTCCATGCAATTATTTTTCTTGAATATAGATCCATTACACTTGTAAGGTATACAAATCCTTCCAAGGTAAATATATACGTTATATCTGTACACCATGCCTCATTTGGCTTGCTTTGGCGAAAAGTCTCTTTTAAAATGTTATGCGGCTTTGTTGAAAAATCACTATCAAAGGTTGTTTTTACATATGGTTTAATGTAACAGGCTCTGATACCCATTTCTCGCATATATACACCTACAGTTCTTTGTGATATTTTTTCGCCTTTCTTTTGCATCTCTTTCGCTATCTTTGGTGCACCATAAATTTGATGATTATCATCATATATAGTTTGAATCGCTTGTATTCTCTCTTTCTTAGATATAGATTGCTTGCTTGGTTTTCGATGCAGATAATTGTAATATCCTGATTTTGACAAATGTAGCTTACTTAGCACTCCAGTCACCGAAAAGTCTTTGTCGACCTTAGACTCTTCAGAAACAAGACAGTACAGAACTTGTGTTATTCTCCCAGAATGCTGATGGCTTTTTTTAGAATTTCAAGAGCATCTTGCGTATCCTTTAATTCACGTTTTAAACGTCTGTTTTCAAGCTCAGCCTCTGTTAGATTCCCTGAACCTTTAAATGTTGCCTGGTTGTTATTGGCTTTTAGCTTCTTGCTTCCATCTGTATAAAGTACTATCTCCAATACCTAAATTTTTAGCACATTCTTTACGACTTAGTTCTGGATGTGTTAAACAATAATTGACTGCATTTTGTTTAAATTCTTGATCAACCTGTTTCTTTTTATTTGCCATTTTCTTTTGCCCTCCTTCGTCTTTGAAATCATCCTCTTTCTATTGTACCACTGGTGTAAATTTTTCTTTTGACTAGTCCTATTCGATTGTTAGAATGATATAAGATCCATGCTAATCATCTCTAGGTAAAGTGATTGAGCCTGGATTTAGAATTAGACAATTATTGTAGATTTGTTCTTTTGACTAAATGCGTATGTCCATAAAGATAGATATCTGCATGATGTTGATCGATATCTTTTTTTATTTCGTTCAAACCTTCATCTCCATGTGAGAATGGATGCGTTTGTATAAAACAGTTAATCTTTGGAATTTAGGTAAATCTAATGTATCATTATTCCTTTAACACATATAAAGTTATTTAAGCCATTAATGCTTGTAGTTTGTGAATCTCCTAAATGAATAAATTTCACATTGTCTTTATAGAGTGAAGAATAGATGTGATAAAGAATTTTTAGGATATTTTGGTTCTCGTGATTATACGAAACGATTATGATTCGGATGTGTAGGCATCAAAATAGTCTTCATAAACTTGAAGATTATCTTCACTATGAGCTAGAGCTGCAAAATAAGTAGACTCTTTGATTGCGTCCAATTCTACATTTTCCATGGGTTGTTGCAGAATATATTCACCATTTTTACCAACTGCCCATATGTTTTCATTGTGATGATCTACATTTGAGAATTTATGTAACATTGTCGCAATGGCCATTTCTTCTGGATATAAACACATTTTAAATGTATTTGAACAGTAGGCTAGATTGTCTGCCAAAGCTTTAGCACTTTCGTGTGTTAGTATAAACCAAGGATAGCTGATATAGATTGTGTCCTCAATTTCACGTTTTTTAAAGGAATGAACAAGACTAGATGTCATTTTATTCATGGCACGGATAGTTTTTGATTTTTGGAAATCATAAGAGTTTGTAAAGAAGGCATAGTTTTCAAATCTTTTCTTTACTTCTACATTTTCATCTGAGTTATCCACTTCATAATAGATATCTTCGTCTTCATGTGTTTCTAAATATTCTACAAGTTGTGCTTTTTGATTTTGTAGGGATCATACCATCAGTCATTATGATGAAACGATCATATGTAAAAGATCCATCTTCTTTTTCAAATTCTAAAGCATCTTTCATCAATACAATAAAGCCTCTAGGTAGTGACATATCGGCTGGAAGGGCAGTTTGTTGGTGATGAGCCACATGTAAATTTGGTGTATCACAATAGGATAGAATCAAATCATCACGTAGATCATCATCGTTTACCATCAAGTAAACGTCATCGCCTTGGTTGATCAATATATCTAGGTTTTCTGTTATTTCTTCAAAATTATTTTTCATATAGTGCATTAAATAAGCAATTTTCATGGAATTCACCTCATGAAATATTATAACATTTTAGCATCGTATGATAAAATACATTTATGGAAAAAGCAATATTGATTGGTGTACAAACATACACAAACCATTCTTTTGAAGAAAGAATGGAGGAAATGAAAGAATTAGCTCTTGCCTGTGATATTGAAATTTTGCATGAGTATATCACAGAATTTGGAGCATCCTCATAAAAAGTATTATATGAATCCTGGTAAGATTGAAGAGGTCAAACGCATTCTTGAAGATCAAGAATGTAGCATGGTTCTTGTATTAGAGGCTATTTCACCCTCTGTACAAAGAAATTTATCGGACTTTTTTTGATTGTGAAGTCATGGATAAAAGTGCTTTGATTTTAGAAATCTTTGCGTCTCGTGCTAAGACAAAAGAGAGCATGCTTCAAGTTGAGTGTGCACGATTGAAGTATTTATTGCCAAGACTTCAAGGCGCCTATAAACATATGGATAGACAAAGGTGGTGGTTCTAGAAACAAGGGAACAGGAGAAAAAGAAAATCGAACTGGATGCGCGAAGAATTGAAGGTAAGATTCATTTTGTGGAAAAAGAATTAGATAAGATTCATACGCAAAGAAGCGTACAGCGTAATCAGCGTAAAAAGGTATGGTTAAAAGTGTAGCTCTAACGGGTTATACCAATGCAGGTAAATCAAGTATTATGAATGGGTTTGTGAATGAAGATAAGTCTGTATTTGAGAAGGATATGTTGTTTGCGACTTTGACAACTTCAACACGTCAAATTGAAACAGAGAACCATAATGTATTTACTTTAAGTGATACAGTTGGATTTATTAGTGATTTACCACACAGTTTAGTACAAGCCTTTCATTCTACACTTGAAGAAGCTGTGGTTTCGGATTTGATCTTAAAAGTAGTGGATATTTCAAATGAACATAAGGATAGCAAACTTCAGGTTTGTGAAGAAACATTAAAAGAAATTGGATGTGAAAAAGTTCCCTACTTGTATGTCTTTAACAAATGTGATCAGACAAATATTGAATATCCAAAACGTGTAGAGGATCGTATTTATATTTGTGCTAAGGAAAAGTCGAGTATTGCGTTTTTAAAGCAGGAAATTGAAAAGGAATTATTTCATATGGAAACTTTACATGTCGTGATTCCTTATGAAAAGGTAAGTGTACTTGATTATATTCATACCAATGGTAAGGTGCATAGACAGGAATATAAAGAGGATGGTATTGAGGTTGATTTTAGTATTCAACAAGATTTGATTCATCGTGTAGACAGGTTATTACGAATATAAGAAAAGAGGAAGAATCCTATAATAGGTGTTCTTCCTCCATTGTTTTTCTAGAGCTTTTGCCGCTAATAAACAAGTGTTCATACATTTGATGTTTGGATCCGTACTATGATGTACAGGTTTGATGTGTGCGCAATCTAAACTGCCTAATAGTTCTTTAAAGTTACGTGTATGTTTTTGAATCAATGGTCTTAATTCAGGTAACATTTCATGTGCTTTTGTCTTGCATACCATTTTTGATAGGGCAGCAATCGATCCGATTAATGCACCGCATGTACTTCCAATAAACATGCCGCCACCAAATCCAGCCATCATTTTCATGTCTTCTTCTGAAATATCTAATTGATACGTTTCATTGCAGGCATGAAGTAGTGTTTCTGAACAGTTATATCCGCTTTGGTAATATTTTTTAACGTTTTCCTCAAGTATAGTCATAAATAGCCTCCTACAAGCTATTTTAACTTTTCTTCCATCAAAATCCATTAGAATTTCATTTACATCTTCTTCAAATGTTGCGAAATGTATCCCAAGACTTTCTAGTTTTTCACTATCTAAACGATAATCTCTGAATCGATCTTGGTAGCGTTCGTTGTTTGGTAAAATGATTTCTTCAATCAGTTCATCACTTGCACCTAAGGCTTTAGCCACATATTTTGCGGATTCATATGTGGTCATAGTGTTCTTTGATGCTACATGATAAATGCCTGGTTCAAGTTTTGTGATTTTATCAAATTGGGTTGCCAAATGCTTGGCATATGTCATACCACGTTTTTCATTCACAGTAAATAATGTAGGAGTATGGTGATTAGCGCATTCATGACATTTTTAATGATGCTTGGACTTGCCTTGATGCCTGGATAGCTTAGTCCCATCATCCATGTAAAGCGTAAGATGATCGCATCATCCAATTGTTGTTGAATCAACTCTTCGCATTCGATTTTATTTTGTCCATATACAGTCACAAAGACTTAATGGTTCGTCTTCTTTAAAAGGACCACAATTTTCTTTTCCATTGAAGGCTTGTTCGGTTGAACAAAAAATCAATTTAGCACCTTTTTCTTTACAACAATCAATGATCGCTTGTGTACTTTCTACATTGATTTTATGAACTAAATCTGGATGTTCATTACAGAAGGTCAGTAGTTGCATTGGCGGCAGTGTGAAAACAAATGTCAAAATCTTGAGAAGCTACAAATTTTTTTACGTCTTCAGGATTTGTAAGGTCTGCATCCTTTCTTGTCATGCAGATCCAGTTAAAGTTATCTTTTGATACGCTCTTACTAAGCTTGCGATATAGCCATTGGCTCCGGTAACTAAAAATGGTTTTCATAAATTAGTCCTTTCTAGGATTTGACACTAATAGGTGTGCTCCTTGTTTGATTGTGATTTTTTTGGATGCGAATGGTACAAATAGACTATCATATTGTGGTAATACAATTTCTTCATTGTTCCATACGATTGTACAATCTGAATCAATATTGGATAGAATCATGTAATGTTCATCACAAGTTAGATCCATATCAGAATCAAAGATAAACTTCATCTACAGTAAAATTAGGACAGTCTCCAATTCGGTGTGTTTCCTGTTTTTGTGGAACAAAAGTAGGTTTTAAATTGAAGTTTGTGACATCAAAAGATTCTTTGACATGTAAAGGACGCGTTTTTCCATCTTTTCCTTTACGGTTGTAGTCATAGAAACGATAGGTTGTGTTCGAGTTTGTACCTACTTCTAAAGCTAAGATGTCTTTTCCCAAGGCATGAAGCATACCACTAGGAATGATGATGTAGTCTCCTTTATGAACTTTTACTTTGTTTAAATATTTTTCAACATCATTGTTCATTAAGGCATTTTTAATTTCATCTGCATCATTGATTGTTGTTCCGGCAACTAGAGTCGCGCCTGGTTTGGCATCTAGAATATACCAACTTTCATATTTTCCGTAATCATTGAGTGTTCTAGGGCGTAATCATCTTCAGGATGAACTTGAATGCTTAATGCATCCTTTGTGTCTAGATAAGCCAATCGTAATGTTTCGTGAAGCGTAAAGCCTTTACCTAATACTTCATCCGGATTTTCTTGAATCATTTTCATTAATGTTTTATTAGTTCCAATAATTTTGTTTGAACAATAAGGGTGGGCACTGACTTCCCACCAAGTTCCATAGTCTTCATCGATGCCTCTAGCTTTAGAGATGTGGTTGGTTCCCCATATTGTGTAATCATGAATGGGTTCTAATAAAAATGGTTTCATGTTATTTTGCCTCGGCTTCAAATTCTTCTAAGATTTTTAGGGATGAGCTTGTTCCAATTCTTTGTGCACCTGCATCAATCATGGCTTTACATGTTTTCCAATCACGAATGCCTCCAGCCGCTTTAACTTTCACTTGTCCTTCGACAGTTTCAACCATTAATTGAACATCTTCTAAAGTGGCTCCGCCAGTTCCAAAGCCTGTGCTTGTTTTGATGAAGTCTGGTTTTTACTTCTTTGGCAATTAAAGCAACTTGTTTGATTTCATCTTTTTCTAAATAACAATTTTCAAAGATAACTTTTGAAATGACGTTATGTTCTCTACAAATAGAGACAATACTTTCCATTTCTTCTTTGATGTAGTCCCAGTGGTGCATTTTAGCTTGCCCAATATCAATGACATAATCGATTTCATCAGCTCCATCTTCAATCGCAATCTTTGTTTCGGCAATTTTAGATGCTAGGCCAGCTTGTCCTAAAGGAAAGCTGATGGCAGCTCCTACATGTACGTTTGTTCCTTTTAATTGTTCTTTACAAAAACGAGTCCAAGTTGTATTTATCGCAACCATAGCGGCACCGATTTCTTTTGCCTCATTACATAATTTAGTTAGATCAGCTTCAGTTGCATAAGGTTTTAAAAATGTGTGGTCAAAATAATTTGCGAGTTGTGTTTTGTTCATAATTGATTACCTCTCTTTTACGGTTTCATTCTAGAACGTAAAAAAGAGAAGTCAAGTAAATGTTATAACATTTAAAGCGCGAAAGATTATGTTATACTAATTTTAGGAAATGGAGAATTATATGACAGTATTAGATACAAGTATACCTTATGAAAAAGTATTGATGGTCATGGCACGCAAGACCATTCGTAAAGAAATCGAATTAAATCAAGAATTTCATTATGTTGAATTTGATGAATCATTAAAAGAAGCTTGGTGCAAGCTACAAACCCAGGTTTGTTTATTTGAAAATCTAGAAGAGGCAAGAAAGAAATGGGATAGTATGTTTACAAGAGATAAGGATTTCTTTTCTAAACATTTCTTGTTTGTCGCAAATGAAAATAATGAACTAGTTGGCAGTGCAGGACTTTGGTTTGGAAATGATTTTGAAGAAAGTAGACTTCGCGTACATTATGTGGCGGTAAGTTTATCGGCTCAACATAAAAAGATTGCGCAGGCCATGCTTACAAAACTTTGTATGATGTACGATACAATTCCAAGTAAGTATCCATTGTATTTGGCAACTCAATCACAAAGTTATGGTGCAATCAAATTATATTCAAGACTTGGATTTACTCCTTATTTAGGTGCTTATAAGGGTTGTACAGAACAAAAGAGTAAGAATGCGTGGCAAAATGTCACAGAAATTTTGAGGAGTAAGTAATGAAAAAGATTAATTAGCGCAAATGCATCCGAAATTTTAAGTATGAATGCACAAGAATTGAAACAAAGTATTAAGGCAAGTGAGGGGCGTGTCATCTTGTCTGAAAATGTAGCGCCTAGAGAAAGTTTTATTGGGGATATCACAAATGCAGAGATTGCCAGAGCTTTTGGGTCGGATATGATTTTGTTGAATTGTTTAGATGTATTAAATCCATATATTTTTGGCTTAGAACATAATAAAGATAACTTTGTAGATGAACTACATCGTTTAGTAGGACGCCCAATTGGGGTGAACTTAGAACCGGTTGATTTAGAAGCTGAAATGTTAGAAGATCGTTTGGATATTGCGAAGGGTCGTCAATTAAATTTGGAAACAGTCAAAAGATTAGATGAAGTTGGTTTTGATTTTGTATGTCTTACTGGAAATCCAGGTACGGGCGTGACAAATGAACAAATTGAAAAGGCAATCTCATTCACAAAAAGAAAATTTCTCCGGATTGATCATTGCAGGAAAAATGCATGGTGCTGGATCGGATGAGCCAGTGGCAGATCTTGAAATCGCAAAACGCTTTGTGAAGGCAGGGGCAGATGTTATCTTAGTTCCTGCTGTTGGAACCGTGCCAGGATTTGATATGGATGATTTAAAGGCAGTATGTAAAGAAGTGCATTCTTGTGGTGGTTTAGTTCTTTCTGCGATTGGAACGAGTCAAGAAGGATCTGATACAGATACAATTAAGGATATTGCGATTATGAATAAGATTTGTGGTGTTGATATTCAAAGCATATTGGAGATGCAGGATATGGTGGAGTGGCTCCAGTAGAAAATATCATGGCTATTAGTAAAGTCTGTAAGAGGAGTACGTCATACCGTATCTATGATGGCTCGTTCAATTAATCGTTAATATGGAACAAAAAGTAATTCTGTTAGCTTGTGCTGCAGGCATGAGTACAAGTCTTTTAGTAACGAAAATGCAGGAAGTATCAAAAAAGATAAGATTTTTGCGATTCCTGTATCGAAAGTAGATCAAAAAGTAAATGAAGAGTCTATTGATGTTATTTTTAATTGGTCCTCAAATTCGCTATATGGAAAAAAAGAATTAAAGAAAAAATGGCAGTAAAACACATTCCTGTCGGTGTCATACCAATGGAAGATTATGGGCGTATGGATGGGACTAAAGTATTAAAGTATGCATATTCATTGATGAACAAGGGGTCGAGAAATCAGGCCTTGTTGTATAATTTGAGTTTATAGGAGATCAATCATTATGATTAGAGAGTTACAAAAAAAGCAGATATAAATAAAGTTGCAGATATATGGTTGGATACGAATGTGGTGACACATTATTTTATTTCTAAACAATATTGGCAAAATAATTTTGAATTGGTGAAGGAATTGTCTGCTGCAGGCAACTGTCTATGTCTATGAGGATAATCAAGAAATACAGGGATTTATAGGTCTAAATGATGAATATATTGAGGGGCATTTTTGTTTCAAATGAAATGCAATCGCATGGCATAGGAAAAGCTCTTTTTAAATTATGCAAAAAATAAACGAAGCAAATTATTTTTGAATGTATATCAAAAAAATACACGGGCAATATCCTTTTATCAAAGAGAAGGATTTGAGATTCAAAGATAGCGGTTTTGATGAAGCTACCGAAGAAAAAGAATATGTAATGGAATGGCAACAGAAATAGAATTAGGGATTTATGGAGAAAATTGTTATGTGCAAAGACATTCAGATTAAAGAAGAGCGAATATCTTCAATTGAATATATTGAATTTTTAAAGCGTACGGATCTAGGATCACAGTATCCGAAGGAACGATTCGAGGAAAGGATAGCAAAGCTGGTTGACCATGTATCAATCAGTCTTGTTGCAAGAAACAGGGAGAATCAAATGGTCGGCGTTTTATTTGGATTGACCGACTATGCCTATTGGCTTTATATAACAGATTTAGGTGTAGACAGAGACTATTTACATCAAGGAATTGGCACGGAATTGATAAAAACCAAAGACATTCTTTAGCAGGCGGTAAAAAGGATATTGTCTGTATATTTGATTGCGAATGAAAATGCCATTGCATTTTACGAAAAATTAGGAATGAAAAAAGCAAATGATGTGATGGAATATAACCACATTGAATGGACACCTTTCACTGTAAAGTAATCAACGTAATGCAATAGATAAATCAGAAGTTGTCAAACTAAAATGTAAATGGAGGAATATATGAATAAAAAAATTGGAATAGTTTTTGCTCATACCTATTTTTCTAACAAATACATTACTCGGATGCGGAAAAATGAGATCTGAATATTAATTTAGAAAACATTGCTTTGTGTCAGAAACAAAAAATTGAACATATAGGAACTACAGGTGGGATAGACGGTGATTATTCGTATTCTTTTCAGATAATCAAATTGTTGAGTTTATAGATTTATAAAATCAAGTGGAGCTTGGTGGCAAAGTAGATGAAAACAAAGCATCATCAAATGGAGCTGTTTCTTATTATACAATTTATTTTGTAATCGATGAAACCCTGACAATTATTCCGGGGATATTTTAAAATTGGAGATACATTTTATGAGTTTGATAATTATGATGAATTGTGGGATAAATTTATAGTATTTAACAGTACAAAGTAAGCTACGAAAACTTTCAGGTTTATAAGACGAAAAGGTTATATATTTTTACGGAGTAATTTATTGTTATTAATGGAAAACAGCGTTGCAACTGCAGGTTGACACATTTCCTTACATAGATGGTGGATATGCAACTGGTAATATTGCTAAAATTACTTCATAAAAAAGAAAGGAGTGTTGTCAAATGAACATCGCAGATAGAATCTTATATTTAAGAAAATCTAAAGGAATATCGCAAGAGGAACTTGCAGATAAGGTTGGGGTTTCAAGGCAAGTCAGTGTCCAAATGGGAAAGTGAGCAGAGCATGCCCGATGTGGAAAAAATAATTATAATGAGTGATTATTTTAATGTTACTACAGATTATATCTTAAAAAGGTATTGAAATAGTCGAAAATAAAGAAGAAAAAAGTAAAGAAATTGTAGGAAAAGTGTTCTATATTGCATCTACGGCATTGATTGTAATTGGATTGTTATGTGCAATCGGTGAGTGGTATGAAAAGCAAACAATGTCTTCTATTTATGGATCAATGATTATTCAAGTGATCGGTGTTTTTGAATATTTTCTTGCAAAAGTAATATCAAAAGAAAATTCATCTTTTTATGTGAAATGGTTAAATACAATTATAATTGCTTTTATACCAATATCTATGATTACGAGTTATATATCTGAGTTAATTTTTAAAGTAGGAGGAGGTATTTCACCTTATCCAATAGGAATATTTCATAGTTTTGTATTTTTGTTGGTCTATCTTATAGTTATAATGGTAAGCTATGCTTACCTAAAGAAGCAAAAAAATAAATTTCTTATTTAAATTCAAGTTTGTCATTGTAGATAGTTTTGAAAGGAAGTTTAGATATGGATTCTAAAGTTGCAGAAAATATAAATATACTCGCAAAGTTTTTGGGAACAAGAGATATTGATGCGTTAAATCAAGAAGAATTATTTAAACGATATGGAATTCATCAGGTAGATGTTATGGTTTTATTTGGTGGAAGTATTCTTGAAGATGGCGATGTTTTAGCTAGTGGAATTACAAACTTCGTTGCGAAAAAATATATTATTGTTGGTGGAGCAGGACATACAACATATACACTACGTCAGGTTGTTCATTTAGAATATCCGGATATTGAGACAACAGATTTATCAGAGGCAGAAATATTTCAAAGTATATTAAACATGTATATGGATGTAAGGCAGATTATCTTGAAACAAAGTCTACAAATTGTGGGAATAATATAACGTATCTTTTGGATTTATTGAAAGAAAACAATATTTCTTTTTAATAGTATCATTCTAAGTCAGGATGCTTCTATGCAAAGGCGTATGGCGGCAGGTTTAAAAAATATATTAATGATAATGTGACAATCATCAATTATGCTACTTATTGTGCTAAAAGTATTGAACCAGAATGATGAATTGGTTTATGAAGAAGATTTACATGGTATGTGGCCAATTAATAGATATGTCAACTTGTTGATGGGAGAAATTCCTAGACTTTCAGATGATGCGAATGGCTATGGTCCGAATGGAAAGAATTATATTGCGCATGTGGATATTCCCCGAAAATGTGAAAATAGCTTTTGAAGAATTGAAGATGGTTTTGGAAGTGAAATAAGAGCGGCCAATCCATTGTATGCTACAAATATGAATAAAAATAGTTAACAGTATTATTTGAAAAGTGGGTAAAGAAGCTAAGAATTCGTTTAGTCGAATTCTTTTTTGTTTAGCACACAGGTGTTGACACTGCTAAAAAAGGTGTTGTATAGTATTAGCAGGTAAAATATTAGAGTGCTAATGAAGGAGTGGTATTATGGCTAAGAAAAAACAGTTTAAAGCGGAGTCAAAACGTTTATTGGATTTGATGATCAATTCCATTTATACACACAAAAATCTTCTTACGTGAACTTGTATCGAATGCGAGTGATGCGATTGATAAATATTATTATGAAAGTCAAGGTCATGCGGATGCAAGTCAATTTGAGATTCGTATTGAACCAAATAAGGAAGCTCGTACTTTAACAATTTCGGACACTGGTATTGGTATGTCAAAGGAAGAATTAGAGGAAAACTTGGGTACAATTGCGAAGAGTGGTTCTTTGGCTTTTAAAGAGGAAATGAAGAAAAAGAAGAAAACAACGATGAAGATGTCGATATCATTGGTCAATTTGGTGTTGGATTCTATTCTGCATTTATGGTCGCAAAAAGTAGATGTTCGTGTTATTACGAAAAAAAGCAGGTAGTGATGAAGCTTATGAATGGGTAAATCTTTGGTGAAGATGGTTATGAAATCACACCTTGTACAAAGGGAGACAAATGGTACAACAATCATTTTAACTTTAAAAGAAGATACAGATGAAGAAAAATATTCTCAATATTTAGAGACATATGAGTTAAAAAGAATTGATTAAGAAATATTCAGACTATATTCGTTATCCAATCAAGATGAATGTAGAAACTCAGAAGATGAAAGAGGGTACTGAGGAAAGTGAAAAGCCTGAATATGAAACAGTGGTTGAAGATCAGACTTTAAACTCAATGGTTCCTTTATGGAAACGTCAAAAATCGAAGATTACAGATGAAGAATACAATCAATTCTACAAGGATCATTTCTATGATTATCAAGATCCTCAAAAAGTGATTCATTTTAGTGTTGAGGGAAATACTAGCTTTACACCTTACTTTATATTCCATCACACTTACCTCAAGGATTCTATTCACAAGACTATAAGAAAGGTCTTCAACTCTATTGTAGAGGCGTATTCATTATGGATCATGCCGAAGAATTATTGCCAGATTCATTGCGTTTTGTGAAAGGTCTAGTGGATTCTCAAGATTTATCTTTAAATATTTCTCGTGAAATGCTTCAACATGATCATCAATTAAAATTGATTGCGGGTCGTATTGAAAAAAAAGTATTGAATGAACTTGGAAATATGCTTGCCAAAGATCGTGAAGCATATGAAAAATTCTTTGAAGAATTTGGTGTAAACTTGAAGTTTGGTGTCTACAACAATTATGGTATGGATAAAGAAAAATTCCAAGATTTATTGTTGTTCTACTCTTCAAGAGAAAAGAAATATGTTACTTTAAGTGAATATGTTTCTCGTATGAAAGAGGATCAAAAAGACATTTACTTTGTATCTGGTAAAGATGTTGAATATTGACAAGATGCCAGTTGTTCAAACATTGAAGAATAAAGAATTTGAAGTTCTTTACTTAACAGATGAAGTGGATGAATTTGTAATGCAGACATTGATGAACTACAAAAGAAAAGACGTTCAGAAATGCGGCTCAAGGAGATTTAGATTTAGATACTGAGGAAGAAAAGGAAGCTTTAAATAAATCAAAAGAAGAAAATAAAGATTTATTGACATTCATGAAAGAAGCTTTAGGCGATGAGGTTCTTTGAAGTGAAATTGTCAAATAAATTAACAGAGGATCCAGTATGCTTAACGGTGGCGAAGGTATTTCTTTTGAGATGGAAAAGGTTTTCGCAAATATGCCTAACCAAAGTCCAATGCCTATGAAGGCTACGCGTATTTTGAAATCAATCCAAATCATCCAATCTTTGAAACATTGAAGACTTTATACGCTTCTGATAAAGATAAAGTTAAAGAAGTGACTGAAGTATTATATGATCAGGCTTGTTTAATTGAAGGCTTCGCAATCAAAGATCCAATCGCATATTCAAAGAAGATCTGTGAATTGTTAGTGAAATAATTCTAGGCACAAACTTTCGAGTTTGTGCTTTTTTTTCATTCATGATACATTTAATTTAGGTGAAGATTATGAAGTATCAAGAATTAATGAAAGAAGTAGAAGGTGTTGGAAAACTAAAGTTAAGTGAGCAGGAAAATTTTTATCGTGATGTATTAAATGAAAGTTCAAATGATTTAGAAGTTGTAGTTGCGGCCACCTTTTATTTGGGTATGGCTTATTATTATGAAGGAAATTTTAATAAGGCAAAAGAGATTATTGAACCGATCATTTTGCAGTATCAAAGTATACCATTTGTAAGAGAACTTATTTCTGCATTCAATTTAATGGGTGTCATGCTCTATTATGATGGGGCAAATGTTTCAAGTCGTTATTATTACGAAAAAGCTTTACAGATTGCGATGGAACATGAGGATGTTGGACAATATTGTTATGAGTATAATAATATTTCAATTACGTACGTAAAGCAGGGAAAGTATGAAGAGGCTTTAGATAGTATTTTAAAAAGCCAAAGAATTCATGCCTTGTTGCGTTGAAGATATGGGTGCCTATGTCTATTTGAATTTAGCTTTGATTTACAATAGCCTAAATCAAGTGGATAAGGCTTTAGAAGCATTTAATATGGGTTTAGATGAGCATGATGGCAAACATATTATTTTAGAAGATTATTTGAATTGCGGTATTGAATTATTTAGTAAAGCCGATATGGATTTTGAATTTAATAGATGTGCTGATGAACTTGAAAAACGTATTGAGACTATGTATGCGGTAGAATATATAGATGCTTGTATTGCTTTATTTGATTATTATTTAGAGCAGAAGACGTTTGATCAAGTCAAAGCCATCTTACGATATATGGAGTCATATATGGCTAAACATCCGGATGAGATTCGTTTAGGCTTGATGGTTGAATCTTCTCGATATAAATATGGCAAAGTTATTTGCGATTTGGATGTCATAATTTTGGCATTAGAGAAAAAAGAATGCATATTATGAGAGGATTTTTGAGGAGGAACAAGTTCGTCGTTGTCATGATACAGAGCGTTATTTTGATATGAATAGAAAGCTTCAACTCGCCTTAGAAAATGAAACAAAAGGCTAATCAAGTTAAGATGCGTTTCTTTGCAAGCATGAGCCATGATATTCGTACACCAATCAATGGGATTATAGGAATGCTTCAAGTGATTCAAAGATGTGGTGATGATAAACAACGCATCAAAGATGCCTATGATAAGATGTGGATATCAAGTACGCACTTGTTGTCTTTGGTAAATGATATTTTAGATATTCGAACATTACAAACGGATTCGGCTGTGTTGCAAAATAAATCGTTTGAATTAAGTCAATTAGTAGGTAGGGTTCAAACTATTATTGATCTACAGGCATCGAATTATAAGATTGAATTGTTTATGAAGACTCAAATAGAACATGGCCATTTGATGGGTAGTCCTACACATATTGAGAAGGTCTTGTTGAATCTTTTAAGTAATGCAATCAAATACAATAGACCAGGTGGTAAAGTGTATTTGTCTGTTAAAGAAAAAAGCGGATTGTTTTGAATTTGTTGTAGAAGATACAGGAATAGGAATGAGTGAAGAGTTCATTCAAAACAAATTGTTCAAACCTTTTGTTCAAAAAAAAAATAAACGTATAGATGGTGCGGGTTTAGGGATGAGTATTGTGCAAGAGTTTGTAAAGAAGATGGATGGCACAATCAAGGTGGAAAGTAAAATTGATGAAGGTACTCAATTTATTGTTCAACTTCCTTTAGAGATTGATTTGAATCCTGTTGAGAATAAATCTTTAAAAAATCAAACAATGTCCATTGAAAATCTATCTATACTTGTCGTGGAAGATAATGAGATCAATATGGAAGTGATAGAGTTTATGCTTCAAAGTGAAGGGGCTATTGTGTATAAGGCTAAAAATGGTAAAGAGGTCGAGAACAGTTTGATCAAATCAAGGATTTAGATTTGATTCTAATGGATCTTAGGATGCCTATTATGGATGGGTATGAGGCGACTATACAAATTCGAAAAAAAGATAAAAAGATTCCAATCCTTGCGATGAGTGCCAATGCGTATATGCAAGATATACAGAAATGTTACAAGGCCGGTATGAATGGGCATATCAGTAAACCTTTATATTTAGAGGATCTAAAAGATCGAATTATTCAAATTATATAAAAAAGCCAGGTTTTTCCTGGCTTTATTAAATGATGATACCATTGCAGTGATCAATTTCATGTTGAATGATTTGAGCAACAAAACCAGAATAGGATTGTTTACACTTTTTAAAAAGATTCATCTTGGTATTCAACGGTGATATTTTCATAACGAGTTGTATTTCTTTCACCCTCTAGTGATAAACACCCTTCTTTGACTTTGTAAGGTCTAGATTTCTTTTGTGATTTTTGGATTATACATCACAATTTGTGCAGGTCCAATCGCAAAGATAATAATATTTTTAGAAACACCAATCATATTGGCTGCCATGCCTACACATTGATTACTATAAGCTTGTAATGTATCTTTTAGATCTTGAGCCACTTGTGTATCCATTTTTGTAGCTTGAACGGATTTTATAGCTAAGAAAGCTTCATCTTTCATTATTGGTTTAATCATAACATACCTCTTTTTCTTCAAAAAATCATATTTGTTTTAGATGTTTTTTTCAAGTATAATTGGCATATGCTTTGAAAAATATAGTATTTGATTTAGGAAATGTATTGGTTAAATTTGATTCAAATGAATTGATTTATAGCTTCTTTAATGAAAGACAAGAGGAAGTGAAATCATTCTATTTTGATTCTTTATGGGATGAGTATGATCAAGGACTCTATTCAGTGGAAGAAATGATTGAAAAGGGAGTAAAACAATTTCCTGAGTTAGAGTTAAATATTAAAGAATTGATGTATCATTGGACAGAATTTGTGATTCCATTAAAAGATAATGTTGCGTATATCAAAGATTTAAAACGATTCGGATACAAAGTATATATTCTTTCAAATATTCCAGAAGATGACACAAAGTATTTGAGAAGTTGTGGTGTGTTTGATAATATAGATGGCGGTGTTTTTTCTTATGAATATAAGAAAATTAAACCGATCCAGAAATATTTCATATATTATTAAAAAAATATGATCTTAAGGCATCTGAATGCTTATTTTTAGATGATCGAAAAGATAATGTAGTTGCAGCAAGTAATTTGGGATTTGAAACAATTGAAGTTAAAGATTCAAGTAAGGTTATTGACTTAATAAAGGAGAAAATTAGTGAAGTGTAAAGTAGAAAAAAATATGCGGTGGATGTTCACTTTTAAAACTGAAGCCGAGTATGCAGGCAGATAAAAAAAAAAAAGATGTGGAAGAATTGGTTGAAAAAGCACATTTAAAGGTTCGTGTTGGCGATGTGCATATGGCAAAGAATGATACACATTGTAATAAAGTAATTGTTGGTTTTGCGAAAGATAAAGGAAAAGTATATTCAGGTTTATATGCGCCTCATTCGCATCGTGTTGTGAAGACTGAAAATTGTATAATGCAGCCAAAACTTGTCAATGAAATTATCAACAAGATTACAGAACTTGTTGGTTCTATGAAATTAGAATTATATAACGAAAGAACAGGGACTGGTTTATTGCGTCATGTATTGATTCGTTGGGGACATAAGACAGATGAAGTGATGGTTGTATTTGTGACAAGTCAGAAAATTTTTCCTTCAAGAAAAAATATGGTGCGTGTATTAACGAGTGAATTTCCACAAATTAAAACAATTGTACAAAATATCAATCCAAGAAAGACAAGTATTGTTTTGCAGGATGAAGCTATTGTTTTATATGGAAATGGTATGATTCATGATGAGTTATGTGGCTTAGACATTGTGTTTTCACACAATTCGTTCTATCAGATTCATTCTGAACAATGTGAAGTATTGTATGGCTTAGCTAAGAAAATGTTAGATTTAAAGGAAACAGATACAGTACTAGATACATATTGTGGTGTTGGTACAATTGGTTTAACGATGACAGATTCTTGTAAGAAAGTCATGGGTGTAGAAGTGAATCCAGATGCGATTGAAAACGCAAAAATACAATGCTAAACAAAATAAAATCAAAAATATTGAATTTGTTGCGATGGATTCAACAGAATTTATGCGCCAGGCAAGAAAATATCACAATCATTATGATGCGATCATTTTAGATCCGCCTCGTCTTTGGTACGACAAAAGATTTTATTGAGTGTGCAACCGCTTTAAATCCAAGAAAAATTTTATATATTTCTTGTGATCCAAGAACACAGATTCGTGATTTAAACCAATTTAGAAAACAAGGTTATGTCACAAATAAATTAGAATTAGTGGATTTATTCCCTTATACAGATCATATTGAAAGTGTTTGCGTATTAGAAAAGAAACAATTCAACCTAAAGCCTACAAAAAAAGCAAAGACAAGCTCAATTTAGATCAAGTAAAATGAGTAAGAAAAAACGTTAGGAAGCAAGTATGCTTCCTTTTGTGCATATGGGTATGTTTAAATTGTTTGGAATGCTATAATCTCTTTAACAGAATGGAGAATATATATGTTAGAAATTGGAATTCAAGCACCTGATTTTGAATTGCCTGATCAAGATGGTGTGATACACAAATTGAGTGATTATAAAGGTAAAAAAGTTATCTTATATTTTTATCCAAAGGATAATACGGCTTGGATGTACAAAGCAGGCTTGTGGTTTTTTCTGAAAGATATCCACAATTCTTAGAAAAAAGGAGCTGTCATTTTAGGGGTAAGTAAAGATACGGTGGCTTCACACAAGAAGTTTCAAGAAAAGTATGGCCTTGCCTTTACATTGTTGGCAGATCCAGAAAGAAAAGTGATTGAAGCTTATGATGTGTGGAAAGAAAAGAAGAATTATGGAAAGGTATCTATGGGTGTGGTTCGTACAACGTACTTAATAGATGAATCTGGAATTATTGTTCGTGCTAATGATAAAGTAAAAGCGGCCAATGATGCTGAAAATATGTTGGAAGTAGTTTAGACACTGCTTCCTTTTTGTATTTGTATTAAAGGATTATGAGGTATAAAATTTCATTTGGGTGATACAATGTGGATTTTATATGCGACAGGTTCTGCCTTTTTTTGCGGGCATTACTTCCATACTCGCAAAATGTGGGATTTCAAAAACAGATTCTGATGTGGCAACCGCCATACGTACCATTGTGGTTTTAGTTTTTTCGTGGATTCTTGTTCTTTTAACTGGAACTATATCCGGTATTACGGATATCAGTGGGAAAAACTTTGTTGTTTCTAGTTTTGTCTGGAATCGCAACAGGAGCTAGGCTGGCTATGTTATTTTAAGGCTTTACAAAATGGGAATGTGAATAAGGTGGTTCCGATTGATAAATCCAGTACAATCTTAACGATTCTATTGGCTTGTATTTTCTTTCATGAAGGATTGTCTTTAGCTAAAATTGGCTGTGTATGCATGATCGGTGTAGGTACAATGTTGATGATTACTCGAAAAGAGGATGTTGAATCTAATTCTTCAGATAAAAAGCTGGTTGATGTATGCGATTTTGTCAGCGTATTTGCGAGCCTTACATCAATTTTAGGTAAGATTGGTATTTCTGGAATTGATTCTAATTTAGGTACGGCCATTCGTACAAGTGTTGTCTTAGTTATGGCGTGGCTTATGGTATTTGTGAAAAATAAGCAGTCCCAAATAAAAGACGTCGATCGAAAAGAACTCTTTGTTTATCATCTTATCTGGTTTTGCAACAGGAGGATCTTGGCTATGTTTCTATCGTGCTTTACAGGATGGACTTGCAAGCATCGTTGTGCCCTTTGATAAATTGAGTATATTAGTGACGATTATTTTTTCTCGTGTTGTATTTCATGAAAAGCTATCTAAGAAGGCATTGTTAGGTTTAATTTTGATTACAGTGGGTACTGTAACTATGACGATGATATAGGAGATTTTATGTGTAGATATAAGAAGATTGATTTAGAAAATTGGTGTCGTAAAGAGCATTATTTGTATTATACAAACAGTTTAAATGTTGAAGTGAATATGACGCCAATATTGATGTGAGTGAGTTATTAAGTTTTTTTGTCATACAAATGGATATAAATTTTATCCAACGTTGATTTATTGTGTGACTAAAGTGTTAAATCGAATTGAGAACTTTAAAATGTTTAAAGATAAATATGGAGATTTATGTGTGTGGGATTCATTGGTTCCAAACTATACAATCTTCCATAAAGAAGACCATACATTTTCGGATTGTTGGACGGATTTTACAGACGATTTTGGTTCTTTCTACAAGAATATTACTTCTGATATGGAATTAGGTAAAACCAAAAGAGGCATTAAGGTAAAATCGGGCCAACCTGCAAACTTTTATTGTGTATCATGTACACCATGGACTACATTTACTGCGGTTTCAAGTCGTATGGTCAATGGGGTGCTTTGCCTTCTTTCCAATCATCACTGCTTTGGAAAATATGATGATAATTATCAAATGCCTGTAAATATCACAATTGCTCATGCAGTAGCAGATGGTTATCATATTGGCTTGTTTTTTGAATATCTACAAAAAAGAAATTAGTAAGGAATATTTAAATTCAAACCTTGAATAAAGGCCTTGGATGGGGTGCTCTATTTACTTTTTTGGGCAAAGTGTTATAAAATTTTTAGTGTAGGTATAAATTGAAAAGGAGATATAAAAATGAATCAATCACCACTTCAAAAGCTAGATACCAATACAGTCCAAAATTGCCTGGAATGTTAAGAAATGGTATTTCAGAAATCTGTGTTAAGGAAGGAAATGCAACTCAAAGTGTTGCAGACCAAGAAAAAATCGCGGCTTTATTCCCTAACACTTACGGAGAAAAGAAATTACATTCGAAAAAGGAGAAAATACTTCTGCAAACTAAAAAACAAGTTGTAGGTGTAATCTTATCTGGTGGACAAGCACCTGGTGGACACAATGTTATTTGTGGTCTATACGATGCATTAAAGCTACTAGTAAAGAAAACGTTCTTTACGGATTTAAAATGGTCCTATTGGATTATTAGAAGACAACTATGTTGAATTCGACGATGCTTATATCGATGCATACAGAAATACCGGTGGTTTTGATATTATCGGATCTGGACGTACAAAATTAGAAACTGAAGAACAATTCGCAGTTCTTTGCAAAAGTTTGTGAAAAACACGGAATCACTGCTATCGTAATTATCGGTGGTGATGACTCAAATACAAACGCTGCTGATTAGCTGAATATTTTGCTGCTCACAATACAGGTGTTCAAGTTATCGGTTGTCCAAAAACTATCGATGGTGACTTGAAAAACGAAGACATCGAATGTTCATTTGGATTCGATACTGCAACTAAAACATATAGTGAATTAATCGGAAACATCGAACGTGATGCAAACTCTGCTAAAAAATATTGGCACTTTGTAAAAGTTATGGGACGTAGTGCAAGTCACGTAGCTTTGGAATGTGCTTTAGAAACTCAACCAAACATTTGCTTAATTTCAGAAGAAGTTGCTTTAAGCTAAAAAACAATCTTTATCTGAAATCGTCGACTATATTGCAGATGCAGTTGAAAAACGTTCTGCAAATGGGAACAACTTCGGTGTTGCAATTATCCCTGAAGGTGTAGTTGAATTTGTTCCAGAATTTAAAGCATTGATTGCTTTGAAATTAACGAATTATTAGCTGGAAACAAAACAGAAGAATTTAATGCATTAGGTAGCTGGGAAGAAAAATATGCATTCATTGAAAAAGGTTTAACTGCTGAATCAATGGTCTGTATTCGCAATCTTACCTCAAACTATTCAACAACAATTATTCTTAGAAAGAGATCCACACGGAAACGTACAGGTATCTTTAATTGAGTCAGAAAAATTGTTCTCGCCTTTTAGTTGCTGACAAATTAGCTGAAAAGAGGATATACAGGTAAATTTAATGCATTACACCACTTCTTCGGATACGAAGGACGTTGTGCATTCCCATCAAACTTTGATGCCGACTATTGCTACTCATTAGGATACAACGCATTCATGTTGATTCAATACGGATATAATGGATATTTATCAAAAGTATCTAACTTATCTAAACCAAATGAAGAATGGGTTGCTTTGGTGGTATGCCAATCACTAAGATGATGAATATCGAACGTCGTAATGGCGAAGATAAACCAGTTATCAAAAAAGCATTGGTTGAATTAGATGGAAAACCATTCAAATATTTCGAAGCAAACCGTGATACATGGGGTCGTTGAAACTGCATATACTTATCCAGGAGCAATCCAATATTATGGACCAACTGAAGTATGTGATTTAACAACTCGTACATTAGCTTTAGAAAAAGGTGAATAATAAATAAAAAGAATGCTTCGGCATTCTTTTTTTCTTAAAGGGGAGTGAAATTTAATGAAGTATATGATCGCAAGTGACATCCATGGTTCAAGTTATTATTGTCAAAAACTAATGGATGCTTACAAATACGAAAAACCAGATCGATTGATCTTATTGGGGGATATTTTATATCATGGACCTAGAAATGATTTACCAAAAGATTATGCACCTAAAAAAGTGATTGAGATGTTGAATTCCATATCAGACTCGATTTTATGTGTTCGTGGAAATTGTGATTGTGAAGTTGACCAAATGGTATTGAATTTTCCATGTTTAGCAGATTATTCTGCATTGGATATAAACGGGCTTTTTATCTATTGTACACATGGACATTTAGAACCTGTTAAATTAAAAATGGGGATATATTACTAAGTGGACATACACATATTCCTGCAATTGAAGATCGAGATGGTATTATTTATATGAATCCAGGCTCAGTTTCGATTCCAAAAGAAAACAGCCCTCATAGCTATATGATACTAGAGGACTGTGTATTTACTTGGAAAGATTTAGAAACGCTTAGCCAATACCGTTATAAAGAATTCCCAAAATCAAAATAATGATGGCAAGAAATACATAAACATATTTACCTAAGACTTTAAAAAGTCGGTCCAACTGGCTTTTTTCTTCCTTTGTCTAATTCTTGTTTTAAAGCATTCCATCCTAAAACATAGTAAATAGTTATGGCTCCAAGTAGTGCTTTGCAAAAGGAATAATATAGATTGTGACAACATCCATCCATTTACCTACAATATCTCCATTTTCAATACATACCGATATGGCGAATGTGATAATGCCACAAAGTAAAACAAACTTTTTTCTAGAAATGCGAAAGCGGTGTTGCCAAGACTCACACACAGCTTCAAGCATGTTGATTAAACTTGTGATTCCGGCGAAAGCTACTGAAAAAAAAAGAAGAATAGAGCAAAGAGATTGCCGAGTGGCATTTGTTTAAATACTTCAGGAAGGGTTAAAAACATTAAACTAGGGCCACTAACGGGATCGATGCCAAAAGAAAATACGGCAGGCATAATGGCTAATGCCGCTAGCATCGCAAAGAATTGTATCAAATATAGCCGTCTGCATACTTGCCTTTGGAATATCTACATCATCCTTTAAATATGCTCCATATACAATCATTCCAGAACCAGTAATGGATAAGGAGAAAAAAAGCTTGTCCCATGGCCATTATCCATGTTTCTTTGTTGAGTAAATATTCCCATTTAGGAACAAACAAAAATTTATAACCTTCGATAGCACCGTCAAATAAGCTGACACGAATGGCAAGGAATATAAATAAAATAAAGAAGGCTGGCATTAATATTTTGTTGACTTTTTTTCAATGGCATTTGTGGCACTTATGAATAACAATAAACAAGTCACAAACAAGACCAAAAAGTGACATGGCACATTCGAAAAGGATTGTGTCATATTCGTAAAGAAAGCTGAATATCATTTGTGAGTAGTTCGTTTGTGAGTACGCCTTGAATGCTACGAAATACCCATCCTAAAATGACACTATATCCAATCGCAATCCCAAGAGATCCAAGTAGTGGAAGCCATCCAATATATTTACCAAATTTATTCTTCCAACAATATGTATAAGCGCCTAACGTTCCGGTTTTTGCCATTCTTCCTAACGCAAATTCACCGATAAGCCAACAAGACCAAATAAGGCGATAAAAATTAAATATGGAATCAGAAAGGCAGCTCCTCCATATTGTCCTAAACGATATGGAAACATCCATATGTTTCCCATTCCTACGGCAGAACCTACACAGGCAAGCACAAATCCTACCGTACTTTTTAAAATTTCCGTTTTTATTCATTTGTAGTACCTCTATGTTTCTTAGTATATCACAAAAATGATATAATATTTAAACAGGTGATGAGTATGTTTGTAGAAGAAAGACAAAATTTAATTTTAGAAGATTTACAAGAGAATGGTAAAGTGTTGGTAAAAGATTTAAGTACACGTTTTGGTGTAACACCCGATTTAATTCGTAAAGATTTAGCTTTTTTAGAATCGAAAGGTAAATGTAAAAAGATTTATGGTGGAGCGATTTTGAATCGTTTAAATGTTCATTTAGAGGATGCCAATTCTAGAAAGAGTGTGAATAGTAAGGAGAAACAAAAAAATAGCGCAAATGGCTTATGATTTGATTGAACCAAATATGACAGTCTTTTTTGGATATTTCGACTACGAATATTGAATTAGCTAAATTATTAGTGTTAAGACCTATTTCAGGTATTACAGTCGTTACGAATATGTTGGATGTAATTCAGATTCTTTCTACAAGTCAAATTCATTCTATTTTTTATTGGTGGCGAATTTGATTATGCAAGAAATGGTTTTGTGGGTAATATGTGCGATGAATTTCTTCAACGATTTCATTTTGATTTAGCTTTTTAGGTGTGGTTGGTATAGATTTAGAGTCCAAAAGTGTTATGACCTATATGCCGAATGATGGTCAAACAAAGCGTATTGTTTTAAAACAATCGAAAAAGGCCTATATGTTGGCGGATTCGGATAAATTTTATCAAATGGGAAATTATGAGTACGCCAAAGTGGATGCGTTTTATGGAATTCTACAAACAATAAAAAATAATAAAAAGTAATAAAGAACTATTGATTTTGATCATAGTTCTTTTTATAATCTAATTGTAGATGGAGGACTTACTATGCTAAATCGTATTTCTATTCTGAAAGATAAAATGTTGTCTCAACCTCGCTTTGTAAGTATTGAGCAAGCTTTGATTATTACACGAACATATCAAGAAAATGAAGATAAATCGATTCCTTATAAGCGTGCACTTTCTTTGTATAACGCGTTAAATGAAATTGAAATTGGTATGGAACCTGAAGAGTTGATTGTGGGAAATCGAACAAAAGGTGTTCGTTATGGTGTTGTATTTCCAGAAAGTGGAATTTCTTGGGTGGATCGTGAATTTGAAACGATTCCAACACGTCCTCAAGATAAGTTTAATGTTCGTCCTGAAGACATTGAGACTTTTCGTAAAGTGATTGTTCCATATTGGAAAGGTAAAAGTTTAGAGGATGTTATTAAGAATCGTTTTGGCAATGAAATTAGTGCAATTTCTAAAGTAGTAAAAGTTAATCAAACCGATCATGCTCAGGGGCATATTTGTCCAAATGTAAAGGAATGGTTAGAACTTGGTCCACAAGGCTATATTGATTTAGCTAGAAATCATTTAAAAACATGTTCTGAATCAAAAAAAGAATTCTATGAATGTGTTATTTTAGTGATGCAAGGTGTACAGAAGTTTATGCTTCGCTATCATGAATTAGCTTTGGAAATGAATAAAAAAAGATATCGCAAAGATTTGTGAAAATCTAGCTTATAAATCAGCTGCAACATTCCATGAAGCATTGCAGTCATTATGGTTTTTATTTGTAGTGCTACACATGGAAAGTAATGCATCTAGTTTTTCTCCGGGTCGTTTAGATGAAACTTTATATTCTTACTATAAACAAGATATAGATTCAGGTATGTTAAAAGAAAGTGAAGCTTTAGAATTGATTGAATGTTTATGGTTGAAATTCAATGAGATTGTATATCTAAGAAATGCGCATAGTGCTAAATATTTTGCAGGTTTTCCAATTGGATTCAATATTTGTGTTGGTGGACAAGATCAAAATGGAAATGATTTTAGTAATGAATTGAGTCATTTGTTTTTAAATGCACAAGAAGATATTGGTCTTCCACAACCCAACTTATCTGTTCGACTTCATGAACATACGAATGATGAACTGTTAAAACATGCGATTCGAGTTGTTTCAAAAGGAAGTGGAATGCCACAATTTTTCAATGATAAGGCAATTATTAAGGCGATGGAAGATTTAGGTATATCACATTTTGATGCCATGGATTATGCGGTTGTTGGTTGTGTGGAACTTACAACACAAGGCAATAATTTAGGTTGGTCGGATTCGGGCATGTTTAATATGAATAAGGTGTTAGAACTTACTTTGAATCATGGTCGTTGTTTGTTGACGGGAAAACAAATGGGGCCTGATTATGGGGCTTTAAGTACATATACTTCGTTTTCTGATTTAGAATCTGCCTTTGAAAAAATGATGGATTATTTTATCGATAAAATGATTCCATGTTTAGAAGAAGTGGAAAAAGCACATATTGATATTTTACCAACAGACCTTCTTATCAAGTGTCATTGATGATTGCATGGAAAAAGGCATAGATGTAACACGTGGTGGTGCGCATTATAATTTGTCGGGTATTCAAATGATTCAAGTGGCAAACCTTGCAGATAGTTTGGCGGCTTTGAAAAAGCTTGTATATGATGAAAAGAAAATTGATGCAAATGGTTTAGAAAAAGCTTTGAAAGAAAATTTTTCAAACAATGAAGTCATGCGCCAGATGTTACTAAATCGTGCACCTAAGTATGGAAATGATGTGGAATGGGTGGATGAGCTGGGTGCAAAATGGGCATTGAATTTTAGAAATAAATTAAGAAAATATACAAACTATCGTAATGGAGAATATCATACAGGAATGTATACGGTGAGTGCCCATGTTCCTATGGGAGAAAATGTAGGGGCTAGTTGTGATGGAAGGCTTGCCCATACGCCTTTGGCAGATGGTGGATTATCGGCTGTGTATGGTCGAGATTTAAAGGGTCCTACAGCAGTCTTAAAATCGGTATCGCATTTAGATAATTCTTGTACAACAAATGGTGGCTTATTAAATATGAAGTTTTTACCAGAATTCTTTAAGATGGAATCGGGTATTGATAAGTTTGCGAATTTTATGCGTACATTTGTTGACTTAGAGATTCCACATATTCAGTTTAATGTGGTTCGTAAAGAAGATTTATTAAATGCCAAAGCAAATCCGGATCAATATCGCTCTTTGACGGTTCGTGTTCTTTGGTTATACAAAGATATTTTACAGAGCTTGCTTTGGAGAGTTGCAGGATGAAATTATCGCAAGGACAAGTTATGACAACATCTAAAGGGTATATATTTGATATAAAGCGTTTTGCGACACACGATGGAAAAGGAATTCGTACAACGGTGTTTTTAAGGGGTGCCCACTTCGCTGTAAGTGGTGTCAAAATCCAGAAGGATTGTCTTATTTACCACAAGTCTTGTATATGGAATCAAGTGTATGCATTGTCTTAGTTGTGTATATGCATCAAAACAGGGTGGAGTTAGATATGTAGATCATAAAATTTGTATTTCAAGAAACGCAAAAGAAGATTGGGATGCGATTTGTGATGTATGTCCTACTTTAGCTTTGAGTATGGATGCCAAAGAGTATACGGTAGAGGAATGTGTTCAGGAAATTTTAAAGGATGAAATATTCTTTAAAAGAGAAGGTGGAGTTACTTTCTCAGGGGGAGAACCCTTTTTACAAAGTGATTTTTTGATTGATTTATTAAAGGCTTGTAAGGAAAAAGGAATTCATACGGCTATTGAAACAAGTCTATATACGGATTTAGAGAATGTAAAACGAGCTTTTACCTTACTTGGATCAGATTTATTGTGATTGTAAATTATATGATGAAAATTTGCATAAACAATATACGGGTGTTTCAAATGAAAAAGTATTAAAGAATATTGCGTATTTACTTCAGAGTAATAAAAAGAACACGTGATCGTACGTACGCCTTTAATTCCGACAATGACTGCTTCTTTTTTTGAGAATATTTCTTCTATATCAAGATTTTTGGTTTCTTGTTATGAAGATGTTCATTATGAAATCTTGAATTATAATCCTCTGGCCCAATCTAAATATGCGTATTTAGATATGGAGTATTGTTTTAAAGAAAATCCAAAAATGTATTCTAGTGAAAAGATGCAAGAGTTCTATGATTGTGCAAAACAAAATGGTATAAAGAATCTAGTTATCGATTAAGGAGCGTAGGCTCCTTTTTTTAAATTAAGCTCCTCTTTTGCAAATGGGTGGTAAGTGACAAATTATTACAGGCAGTGCTATAATTAGAACGCTTGTAGAAAGGCAAGCTCTTGAAGAGCTTCATGAGATAATATATGAAGTGACCTCCTATTGTCAATACGTGGATTACGACTCATAATTGAATTGATTAAAACACTTATGGTGTCGATGCCATAACACAATAGGAGGTCACTATGAAAAGTATATTATCTGTTGGAATGGATGTCCACAAAAATTCGTTTAGTTTATGCGCTTATGATGGTTATACAGGAGAAATCGTTTCAGAATCTACATTTGCTTCTGATGTAAAACTAGTAATTAAGTTTATTGAAACACTTAAAAGTCGTTATGAAAACGATGTAGAAATCAAATGTGGTTATGAAGCAGGTTGTCTTGGATATTCTCTTTATAAGTCGTTAACTGCAAGAGGAGTGGATTGTATAATTTTGGCTCCTACAACTATGCAGGTTTCTGCAAAAAAATAAGATGGTAAAGAATGACAGAATGGATGCTTTGAATATTGCAAAGAACTTGGCTAGTGGATCATATAAATCTGTATATGTTCCAGATGAAGAAGATGTATTGCGTCATGGCTATCAATATGATGGTAAATCAAAATGGACAATTCGCTATATGAATTGGATCAGAGAATTGGAAATGTCAGAAATTCAAAGAGAAACCTTAAATGAATATATTGCAGAAATGGAAAATTTAAACGATAAAATCAATCGATTCATGAATCGTATTGATGAGATGTATCAAAGTGAAAGATACCATGAAAAGGTATCTAAATTAAGATGTTTTAAGGGTATAGAAACATTTGCAGCCATGACTATACAGGTAGAAACAAATGATTTTGAACGTTTTCAAGCGCAAAAGCATATGCATCCTATACTGGACTTACAACAGGAGAACATTCTAGTGGCGATAAAAACAACCGAATTGGTATTACAAAGCAAGGAAATACAGTGATTAGAAAAACACTGGTAGAATGTGCACAATCTTTGGTGAAAGGAAACGTATATGCGAAAAAAATCACAAGGGTTAAAAAGTCGTCAAAAAGGAATGGATGTAAATATTATTGCATATGCGGATAAGGCAACAGAACGTTTGAAGAAGAAATACCAAAAATTGATTGAACGAAATGTGCCTAGAAATAAGGCAATAGTCAGCGTAGCTAGAGAGTTAGCATGTTTTATTTGGGGAATGGAAACAGGAAACATCCATTAAAATAAAAAATAAGTGAAAGGAGATGTGAAGAAAGACTTTTAGAAAGACAAAGGATTGATGATATAGAGGAACTTCGTAAATAATGAAACAGGTCTGATTATTTACGATTCACCTCTTAAGGCAATAGTGGTACACGAATCAAATCGCGAGGAGGACTGTACGAAAAAGCTATTGATCCACGATATGAGATTTACAAAACCTGCTCGACGGACCATTAACCTTAGGTACCCAATCCACGAATAACAGAGTGGTTAACTGTCGATAGATTTGTTTAGGAGTTCCTCTATGTCATCAATCTAAAACTGAATATTTTTAGAATATGAGTGTAATTTTGTCTTGACAAAGGTCACTTCATAACAGGTGAATAATCATCAAGAGGAACTTGGCGGTTCTGGTTATTCATCTCGTGAAACTCCGAACCGCCAAACACAAATGAATAAAAAGAACGTAGAAAATATCCATCTTTACGTTCATTTACTTGGTCTGAAGATCCTGAAAAATCTGAAGGACAATTGCTTGTAGAAAATACTGTTCAAGAATGGTACGACGCTAAACATGCAACATCATCTATTTTTGAAATTGAATTTATAAATTCTTTAGACATAAAACAATGTCCATTCTGTGAATCTAATGATTTTACAAAATATGGCCATAAAAAGATGGAACACAAAGATATATTTGTAAAGAATGTGGTAAACGCTTTACGCCTTTTGACAAATACAATCTTTGATTCAAAAAAGTATTTACTGCATTTGTTTGAATTTCATTCTATAAATTCAACAAATTACGATAATAGAAATTCACCAACGACAGGGAAATATTGGCCGATCAAAACATTCGAAGTTTTAAAAGGAATACAAAACGATGTTGTACTAGACGGTACAGTATATTTGGATGAAACATATTTTACAAAAGTAAGAAGTAAACTAGTAACAAAAGATGGAAAGAAACTAAGAGGAATATCTCGAAATAAAATAGGTGTTGGTGTTGCTTGTAACGAGACAAAATCAATTTTTATAGTTACAGGAACATCTAAACCTTCAAGAAAATCAACGAAAGAAACATACAGTCGGATATTGCAAGAGGTTCTGTATTAGTT
>VOFC01003580.1_pt1 | contig 49449 bp, 55 predicted proteins | sample 5384161 | NCBI WGS metagenome assembly VOFC01 (sample SAMN12384722, study PRJNA508395) | human gut metagenome | isolation source: healthy gut B | host: Homo sapiens | reverse complement strand
GGCTGCCAGTCGATCTGCTTCTGACCGTGCTGCGCGAAACGCATTGATCTGCGAAAACGGTCTGCTGCCGAAAAAAGCCCCGGTAGGCGCTTAAAGGGGCTCGGGTGCGGGGCTTGCAGGACGAGCGCGGATATGGGCTGTGGGCTGCAATCCCGACCTTTTTCTGTGCGTGTGCGCCCCAGAGGACGGAACGCCACCGGCTGCGGCAGCGCGGCCAGCCGCTGCACGACTGCGTCCGTAAATGTCTGCCAGCCGAAATCTTTATGGCTTGCGGCCTTTCCCGCCTCCACGGTCAGGCTGCTGTTGAGCAGAAACACGCCCTGCTTTGCCCACGCAGTCAGATCGCCGCTGTCCGGCGGCGTGATGCCGCAGTCCGATTGCAGTTCGGTAAATAGATTGCGCAGCGACGGCGGCAGCTTCACGCCCGGATTCACGGAGAACGCAAGCCCGTTGGCCTGTCCCGGTTCGTGATACGGGTCCTGTCCCAGGTGTGAGCTGGAAGGCTGTAAACAGCGCCTCGCGCGGCGGATAGACTGCCGCCGCAGCATAGGCCGCATCCACCCGCTCCGAAAGTGTCCGCCAGTACGGCTTTTCCAACTCCTCCTGCAAAAGCGCCTGCCACGCGCCGAGTTCTTCCGCTTTCATCCTGTTTCCTCCTTAGTTTCCCCGATTTTTCCCTGCAATATTGCTATGCAAAAGCATAGCAATATTCAAAATGTGCCATTTCCTCGCCCCTGCGGGGCAACCGGAAATGATGCACAAAAACTTCATGCACCGCATCTGCACATTTTCGCGGTGCCCATACATGAAGTTTTATACCATATAAAATACCGGAACACAAGCGCCGCCCGGCGCATAGGGTTTGCGAGGTGATTGTATGCAGATCTATGTGGTAAAGCCCGGCGATACGCTGTATTCCATCGGCCGGACGCTTTCTCTCGCGCCGGGGTTCCTCGCGCGCTACAACGGCCTGCAGGAGCCGTACCGGCTGGCCGTGGGGCAGAGCCTGCTGGCCCTGTACCCGGAAAAGGCCGTGACCGTCCGGGCCGGGGATACGCTTTCGTCCATTGCGGCCTCGGCCGGGACGGATGTGCTGTCTTTATTCCGGATGAATCCGAACCTGTCCGGCTCCGACCGGATCTATCCGGGGCAGGTCCTCGTGACGCAGCTGGAGCAGAACCGGACGCGCAGCGCGTTCGTCGCTGGGTACGCGTATCCGTATGTGCAGGAATCCGTCCTGCGCGGTATCCCTGCCGTTTACCGGTGCGCTGATGCCGTTTACCTACGGCTTTACGCCGGAGGGTACGCTCGTGCCGATGGATGACGAGCGGCTGCTGGCTCTGGCAGAGGACTACGGCGTGCGCCCGTTCCTGCACCTGTCAACACTGACGGCAGCGGGAACGTTTTCCGCCGCACAGGCGGCGGTTGTGCTGCGAAGCGAAACGCTCCAGCGGACGCTTGCCGAGGCGGCGCTTCAGAAAATGCAGGAAAAAGGCTATCAGGGGCTGGACGTAGACTTTGAATATCTGGGCCAGGAACTGGCGGAAGCGTATGCGCAGTTCCTTACACTCCTGCACGAGCGTCTTGCCCCTTACGGCTTGCCGCTCATTGCCGCCCTTGCTCCCAAAACCTCTGCCGACCAGCCCGGCACGCTCTACGAGGGCCACGACTACGCCGCCGTCGCCTCCGCTTGCGACGCGGTGCTGCTGATGACGTATGAATGGGGCTACACCTATGGTCCGCCGATGGCGGTGGCGCCGATTGGGGCGGTGCGGCGGGTGGTGGAGTTTGCGCTGACGCAGATGGAGCCGGGGAAGATTCTGCTGGGATTTCAAACTATGCTTACGACTGGACACTGCCGTTCACGGCGGGAGCGACGCGGGCGCAGTCCATCGGGAACGAGGCCGCGCCGCTGCTCGCGGCGCAGTACGGCGCGGAAATTCAATTTGACGAGCAGGCGCAGACACCGTATTTCACTTATCAGGACGAGGCCGGACAGCCGCCGAAGTCTGGTTCGAGGACGCGCGCAGCGCGCTGGCAAAGTTCGGCCTGCTGACGGAATATGGCCTGTCAGGGGCTCGGCTACTGGAACTTCATGCGGCCATTTGCAGCGGGATTCAGCCTGCAGAATTACCTGTTTTCCATCCCTTGAGTAACCGATGATTCAATCGTCCGCGGTTGCTAATTCAATCAGCGGTTAAACCTTGAGTGTCTGCGTTGACAAAATCCGGCGGGTGCGGTATGATAAAAAAAACGATAAAAGGAGGGGACTTTCCATGCCCGCATCCAAGGTTTATTTTACCGATTTCCGCTGCCGCAACGGCGTGAGCCAGCTCGATAAGCTTCGGAAGCTGCTGGAAAAATCAGAGTTTTCCCAAATCGACTTTGACGGCAAATTCGTCGCCATCAAGCTGCACTTCGGCGAGCTCGGCAACCTGTCGTTTCTGCGCGCGAACTATGCCAAGGTTGTCGCCGACTTCATCAAGGAACGCGGCGGTAGGCCCTTCATCACCGACTGCAACACGCTCTATGTCGGCAGCCGCAAAAACGCGCTGGAGCATATAGACACGGCGTACATAAACGGCTATTCCCCCCATCTCCACCGGCTGTCATGTCATCATCGCCGACGGTCTGAAAGGTTCGGACGATATCGAGGTTCCCGTCGCGGGCGGCGAATACTGCAAGACCGCCCGTATCGGCCGGGCCGTGATGGACGCGGATATCGTGATCTCACTGGCACACTTCAAGGGCCATGAAGAGGCGGGCTTCGGCGGCGCGCTCAAGAACATCGGCATGGGCTGCGGCTCGCGTGCGGGCAAGATGGCCATGCACGCCGACGGCAAGCCGTATGTCGAAACAGACCTGTGCGTCGGCTGCGGAGCCTGCGCGAAGATCTGCGCGCACAACGGCCCGCAGATCGAAAACAAAAAATGCCGGATCGACCAGAACAACTGCGTCGGCTGCGGCCGCTGCATCGCGGTCTGTCCCAAGGACGCCATCCATCCGACTTTCCAAGCCAGTGTCAGGCTCCTCAACTGCAAGATCGCCGAATACGCCAAGGCCGTTCTGGACGGACGCCCCAGCTACTGCATCAACATTGTCCGCGACATCTCGCCGAACTGCGACTGCCACCCGGAAAACGACGTGCCCATCGTCCCGGACGTCGGCATGTTCGCATCCGCCGACCCCGTCGCGCTGGATCTGGCCTGCGCCGAGGCTATCAACCGTCAGCCGGTTCTTCCAAACAGCGCCATCACCGATCTGAAGCACGAGCACGACTGTGACCGCTTCCATGCTGCGCATGACAATACGCACTGGCAGGATCTGATCGAGCACGGCAAAAAACTCGGCATTGGGCAGGATACCTACGAACTTGTGACCATCCGCTGAATCACGCACCAACCCCCGGGAAGGCATCTGCCATCCCGGGGGTCAACATGTCAAGCCTGCCCCTGCCAAGCTTTCGGCGAATCCGTACTACTTTGCAAGTTTTGAGTACAAGGCTAATTTGCCACAACCATTCAAAGGCAACTGCCATCAAATTTGTTGTTTCGTGACAGGCGGCGCGTACCATGGCGCCCGTAGGGTAAGTATGTGGGTTCGTAGAGACTCAATAAATTGATGCTTGCTAAAATGGTACCCGCAGAACGCACCAACCGCGTCCAAGCGCCCTTTTCTCCCCTATCTTTTTCCCGCGCAAGGGAAAAGATAGGGCCGCCGGCGGCGCATCGAAACGCTTCGCTGGTTTGCACTTTGGTGGCTAGGCCTCGACGGAACGAGCAGCTGCTGTTTGCGGGATTTTATTGTCCCAGCGGCATGACGCCTAGCTGAACCTCGGCGATGGAGGCAAAGCCGTACAGATCGCCTGCGCGGACGGTGTACCAGCCGTCAAAATCTCCAAGTACCGTCACTGCCGTCCCGTTCGGCACCTGCGCCAGAATCTCCGCATCCGTCTGCGGGTAAGCGCGCAGCGCCATGTACCCGTTCTCGCCTGCGGCCTCGGCGTCGAATTCGTCACCCGGCGTCAGGAACGGAACACCGAAATACTCCGTCACACCTAGGGCCAGCACCCGCGCAATTTCATCCAGGTTGCCCGTCAGCCAATTTGCGTCCTCCGTGTTGTCGTGATATCCGAGTTCGGCCAGCACGGCCGGGGCCCGCGTCCGGCGCAGTTCACCGATGATCGTGGACGAGCGCGCCTGCACCCGGTCCGGAAGCGGATAGATGGGCTTGATGTTATCAACCAGAATGTTCGCCATGCGAAGCCCGGCCTCGCTCGTCGGATAATAATAAATGTCCACGCCGCGCAGCCGTCCGGACAGCGCCTGCGGCGCGGCGTTGGAATGCAGCGCCAGATGGAAATCCTGCCGGGATGCGTTGGAATCGCGGATAGACTGCGCGGCGCTGCCGTCCGGGTCGTTGCGCGTGACGGTGATGCCGCTCGCGTGCAGATACGGCATCATTTCATCGGCCAGCGCGTTCATCCAATAGCGCTCGTCACCGGTTGTGATGTAGGGATTGAAATACTGTGTGGACGGACTTAAGAATAAAAATGGCATATTTTCGCCCCTGCCTTCCCTTGGGGAACCTCCGAATCAGAGTTTTCCCCTGATTTGCTGGCATATTCTATGCAGGCACGGTTTTATTGTTTACACTCTGCCGAGTTTGTGATACCATAGCTGTTAGACAAGAAAAGGAGTTTGACGCTATGCAGTATATTATTCTGGATATGGAGTGGAACCAGCCGTGGCCGGGCTCGTACAGCGCAAAAAAGGCGCTGCCGTCGCCGATGCGCGGCGAGATCGTGCAGATCGGCGCCGTGCGCATGACGCAGGAGCAGCAGATCGCGGACGAGTTCCAGATCCTCATCCGGCCGCAATATTTTAAGAAAATGAACCGCAAGGTCGCCTCGCTCACCGGCATCCGCGACAGTTTGCTCCGCGAAAAGGGTGTGCGTTTTCCAGAGGCCGCCGCGCAGTTTGCAGCGTGGTGCGGCGAGGACTGCGTGTTTTTGACGTGGGGCTTTGACGATATCACGATCCTGCGGGAGAATCTTGCGGTGTTCGGACTGGAGAGCGGGTGGACGGCGCGCTGGTACAACGCGCAGCTGATCTTCAACGCCCAGACCGACGGCTCCGGCGCGCAGAAGGCGCTCTCGACCGCTATGCAGATGATGGATATCGCCCCCACCCGCGCTGCGCACGATGCGTTGGGCGACGCGTATCACACGGCGCTTGTCTGCCAGCATCTGCGTCTCGCGGACGGCATCGCCGCGTATGAGGCCGCCGTGCAGGCGCACGAGAATGGCTTCCACGGTGCGGAACTGCCCGGCTGCGTGCGGCGGGCCGTGTTCCATGGCTACGCCGACAAGACCGCCGCGCTCGGCGCAATGAGCGGGCAGGAGAATCGCTGCCCCGTCTGCGGCGAGCAGATGACGGCGGGAAAATGGTACCCGCAGCAGGGACGGCGGTATCTGTCCCGCGCCAGATGCGAAACGGATGGCGAGTTTTATATCCGTATCCGTCTGGTGCAGGAGGACGGCACGCTGCGCGTCAGCCGTCTGGTCTACGAGCCGACCGAGCAGGTCACGAAAAGCTACACCGCACTCAGCCAGAAGCCCCGCGCACACCGTGCCCGCCGCCGCAGGCCCGCACGCGTCAAGGCAAAGCCGACAGAGCCGAAAAACGGATAAGAAAAATCGCCATGCCCGGCAGTTGTGCTGAGCATGGCGATTTTTTAAGTCTCTTGGGGTTTTGCAGGCTTTTTATCAAAGCCATGAACCCAGTCGGAGAAGTGGTAATAAAGGAAATAGACAATCGAACTGAGCGACCATGTGATGGGATAGGCCATGTAGATATACTGGATCTCGTGGACGATGCCCATGACGATGGTGATATATGCGATACGCACCACGCACCAGAACAGCAGCATGATAACCATCGGCACGAAGGCCTTGCCTGCGCCGCGGCAGATCGACGCAATCGCGTGGGAGTATGCCAGCAGGCAGAAGAACAGCGCCGTCGTTCGCATCTGGCGCGCGCCGAGTTCGACGACCTCCGGCGTGGGGCTGAACAGCGCGACAAGCTGCGGCGCAAGCAGATACATCGTCACGCCGATGATCTCCGCGATCACAACAGACGCGATGATACCGAAGCGTGAGCCCTTTTTCGCCCGGTCGTGAAGCCCGGCGCCGAGATTCTGGCCGACGAAGGTCGTCAGCGCCATGGTGAAGCTGGTGACAGGCAGGAACGCAAAGCCCTCCAGCTTGGAATACGCACCGTAGGCCGCCATGGCAACCTTGCCGAAGGAGTTGATATTGGACTGGACAATGACATTTGCAAAGCCGATGACGGAGTTCTGCACACCGGACGGCAGACCGTAGCGGATAATCTGGCCGAGCATTTCGCGGTCGATGCGCAGCTTTTTCAGCTCGAGCTGATAGATCGTACCCTTCTTCATCAGATGGATCATGCACAGGATCATGCTGACAGCCTGTGAGATCGTCGTGGCGACGGCAGCTGACCACACGCCCCAATGGAACGCGCCGATAAACAGCAGATCGAGCACGATATTGGTAAGGGACGAAATGATCAGATAATAGAGCGGCCGCTTGCTGTCGCCGAGAGCGTTCATGATGCTCTTGCACATATTGTACATGACGACGGCCAGGACGCCAATGAAGTAATACCGGAAGTATGCGATCGCGTCCGGCAGAACCTCCGGCGCGGTACCCATCCAGCGCAGGAACATCGGCGTCAGCCACACGCCCACCACCGTCAGAATCACGCCGCTGATCAGGCCCAGCATCACGTCCGTATGGATGGCTCTGGACACGCGGTCATAGTCACCCGCGCCGAAATAGCGGGAAGATGGTCACACCTGCACCCATGGAGAGGCCGGTAAAGAAGCTGATGAGCAGGAAGATCAGCGGGCCGGACGCACTGACAGCCGCCAGCGCCTCATCCCCCAAAAACCGGCCGACGATCAGTGCGTCCGCCGTATTGTAAAGCTGCTGGAACACCTGACTGAGAAATACCGGCACGGCAAACTGTACGATCAGCTTCCATGCGCTTCCCTTTGTCATATCCAGCGTACTTCCGCCCACAGCGCATCCTTCCCTTCGCGTAAAAAAATACCGCGGATACAGCGCGGTATGTAGATAGGATATCAGAAACAAGCAGAAAATGCAAACCAGTTTCTTCCGTGTGCTGCCCGGCCCTTACGGCAAAACAGCTTCCTCCGCCTCATTTGCCTGCTGGATGGTGACGGGCTGCTGCGGAGCATCGGAAAACTCGAGTTGGATTACAGCCTGCGGGAAATTGACCGAGCAGGACGTGCACTTTCCGTGTTCGGCCGCAAGCTGCCTGGCAAGTGTGAGCAGCTGCTGTAGAACATCCCGGTTTAGTCCTCCGCCGCGCCAGTGGAACACGAACGATGTCCGCTTTTTCCGCAGCGCCTGCGCAAGCCGCTTTTCCAGATCTTCGGGCTTTGTGAACGAAACATTCCGGTAGTAAAAGCCCCTCCCGTCCGTACAGGCGGGAACAGGCAAGACGAGCGGTTCGTGGTCACGGAAAAACCTGCCGTCGTCGAGATTAAAATAGTCGTACCGCTTTTCGCCCCGCTGGAGCGAGTTGTCAAACGTCGCGTCGAGGTGGTAATACTGCCCGCCGACGCGCACGACATTCCATGCGTGGCGGTATTTGATCCCGCGCGCGGGATCTACCTCGCTGAGCGCGACAATGCACCACAGGCCAAGCTGGTCGCACAGGGCCTTGACCGTCTTTGCAATGCCCTCGCACACGCCGACGCCCTGTGTCATGGGGCCAAGAATCTCGTGGGAATACGCCTTTTGAAGCTTGTCATAGCGCACGTTTTCCAGAATAAAATCGTGTATGGCAAGTTCCTTTTCCAGTTCCGTCTTGCCTGCAAGGGGCCGCGTCAGCCGGGCCAGCCGCGCGCTTACCGCCTGCTGCTGCGCACGGATTTTGGCTTTGTCAAATAAATACTCCGGCAGAAGTTCCATATGCGCCGCGCCTGCCATCCACCGGCAGCGGTAGCCGGTGACGTAAAAGAGCAGCGGCTCGTCAAGCTTCAGCCGCAAATACACATCCGCAAGCTGTTTTTCTTCCAGCATCGGAATGCGGACGCCGGGTGCAAGCGCGCAAAAGCCGCCCAAAAGCGCGTCATATACGCTTTGGAGCGGCCGGGAAAGCTGTCCGTAATAATATCGCATGGCAACCTCAAAACTGCAACTGCACGGGCTGTAAGTCGTCCAGGCTGGACAGCGTCCGCACCGGGGCTGCGCCGCGTGCAATCAAAGCCTGCGCGCCCTCGGAGCCGTCGCTGTTGACAAACACAGGACTCCAGCCGTGCCGTAAATTCTCCGTCGTTCCGTCCCATGTGCCGCCTGCTCCGGCACGGCACTGTGCAACGAGCGTTTTTTCGCCCATCGCGTGGATAAAATGGTTCCTTGCCAGCGCCCGCTGCGCAGAAAACGGCAGATCGTAGCCCTGATCAGCCAGATACAAAACGTTCGCCGGCGCCGGGCAGTCCAGAAGCCGTCCGGCCGGGAAGATCACGGCGGAACCGCCGTTTTTCAGGCACGCAGCCTGCGCCGCGCGGTCTGCACCTGCTGCCCCACCCGAGCAGAGCGTGTAATCAGAACGCGCGATAAGCCGCCCGGCAGCTTCCGCGAACGCGCGCCCGCACTCCGTCAACTCCCGGGAGCCGACGACGGAGATGCAGCATGCGCTAAGCAGCGCCAGATCGCCCTTTGCAAACAGCACTGCCGGACAGCGCTGGCCGAGCGTCTGCCGCAGCCGCGCGGGATAGCGCGGCGACAGGCGCGTAATAGGGACGATCCCGTGTTGCTCTGCCGCGCGCAGATAGCGCTCCAGCTGCGTATTGCGCGACAAAAGCCGCACGATGCGCGCGCACTGCCCCTGCGCATAGCCGAGCCGGGCCAGATCGTGCTCCGTCAACTCCCGCAGCGGGTCTTCCCCGCCGGGGCCGAGGGGGCACGCCCGCTTGGCAAGTTCCTGAAACTGCGCCATGGTCAGCGGCCTGTCCTCCGCCTCCGGCAGCGCGCAGCACAGAAGCAGCAGGCCGGTTTCTGCCGCCGTCAACGGAAGCGGCGGCGCGGCGGCGTTTTTGGCTTCGGCGGCTCCTCTTCAACGAGGGAACCGTCCTCCGCGAATTTCACGGGCTGTATGGCATAGTGGGAGTATTTTTGCAATCTCCGCCAACTTTGCCTGCTCCGGGAATGTACCGAGGATGGACACGGCGATGCCCTTTTTTCCGAGCACGGCCCGTGCGTCCGATACGGTGGATATAATACTCGTTTTCCTCCGGCACGTCGTAGTTGATAACGCAATCCACATCATCAACGTCAATGCCGCGCGAGGCGACGTCCGTCGCGATCAGGATCGGCAGTTTACCGTCCTTGAACGTGCGCATCGTCTTCTCGCGCTTCTGCTGCGGGATGTCGCCGTGGATGCAGTCAGCCTCAAGTCCCATGCGGACCAAATCGTCGCGCAGACGCTGGCACATGACCTTCGTATTGCAGAAGACGATGGTGCGTTCCAGCCGGAGCGTGCGGATGAGCCGGCTTGTCATTTCAATTTTTTCGAGCGGCGGGCAGGTGATGGAATACTGTGTAATGTCCGGGCGGTTGTCCGTGTCAGCGGGGACGGTAATCTCCACCTCGTCGCGCTGGTACATCCACGAGACGGTCATAACCTCCTGCGAGATGGTCGCGGAGAACAGGCCGAGATTGCGGCGGTTCTTGACCTTTTCGATGATCTTCGTCACATCGTCAAAGAAACCCATGTCGAGCATGCGGTCGGCCTCGTCCAACACAACGGTCTGTACCTTGTCAAACGAGAGCGTGCGGCGCTTATAATGATCCATCAGCCGCCCCGGCGTCGCCACGACGATCTGCGGGTGTTTTTCCAGCTGCTTGATCTGGCTCTCGATCTTCGCGCCGCCATAGACCACGGCCACGCGGATATTCTTATAATAAGTAAGCAGTCCGCGCAGTTCGTCGCAGATCTGAATGGCGAGTTCGCGCGTCGGAGCGAGAATCAGCCCCTGCAGATCTTCGCTTTCCGCGTCGATATGCTCGATCATGGGAATGCCGAAGGCGAACGTCTTGCCCGTGTCGGTCGGAGCCTTGGCGATAACGTCTTTCCATTTCATAAATTCCGGGATAGCCTCGGCCTGGATGCGGGTCGGGTATCCGTAGCCCTTCTTTTCCAGCGCCTGCAAAATCTCTTCCGACAGGCCAAGGTCGGCAAACGTCAAATTCTGTTCCATAGGGATCTCTTCCTTATTCAAAGTTCTGGCGAAAATCGCAATTTTTTTAATCATATCACACTTTTACAGTATTTCCAATCCCTTCCCGGAAAAAAAGCGTCCGCTTTTTTTTCGCTTGCTTCCGTCTGGGCTGCGCAGTATAATAATATTTAACACACTTGAAAGAGGCGGACACTATGACAACCTTTCTGCTGCGGCGCTTTATTCCAGACTACCAGAACACTGCTGACCCTGCCGTGCGTGCAAAATACGGCAGACTGGCCGGAATTGTGGGTATCATCTGCAATGTTCTGCTGTTTGCAGGCAAGCTTCTGGCTGGCGCAATTTCCGGCAGCGTATCCGTCACGGCGGACGCCGTCAACAACCTGTCCGACGCGTCGAGTTCTATTGTGACTCTCATAGGCTTCCGCCTGGCCGCCCGGCCCGCCGACGAAGAGCATCCCTACGGCCACGCACGGATGGAATATCTGTCCGGGCTCGCGGTCGCCGCGATGATTATTCTAATCGGCGCAGAACTGGTCAAGAGTTCGTTCCAGAAGATTCTGCACCCGGAGGCAGTAGAGTTTTCGGCGCTGACTGCCATTGTGCTGACAGTTTCCATTTTGCTGAAACTCTGGATGGCGCTGTTTAACCGGAAACTCGGCCGGAAAATCAGTTCCGCTGCGCTGACGGCCACTGCCGCCGACAGCCGCAACGATGTAATTGCGACAGGTGCCGTGCTCCTCGCCTGCGTAGTCGGCGCGTGGACGGGACTGAAGATCGACGGCTATGTCGGCCTTCTTGTCGCGCTGTTTATTATCTGCTCCGGCATCGGCATCGCCAAAGACACGATCGACCCGCTGCTGGGCGCGAAGCCGGATGAGGAACTTGTCCGGGCAATCGCGTATCTTATGACGTCACATGTAAACATCCTGGGTTTCCACGACCTCATGGTGCACGATTACGGTCCCGGCCGCCGCTTTGCCAGCGTCCATGCCGAGATTGACCACCGCATCGACCCGCTTATTGCCCATGAGATTCTGGACGAGATCGAACGGCAGGCAAAAAAGGATCTGCATGTTGATCTTGTGATTCACTACGACCCCATTGTCACCGACGATCCGGAGGTCTGCGCCGTGCGCACACGGGTTCTTTCAATCCTGCATGCGATCGACCCGCGCCTGTCCTTCCATGATTTCCGCATGGTTTCCGGGCCGCATCATGTAAACGTCATTTTTCGACATGGTGATCCCGCCGGAATACGCAGACCGCACCGAGCAGCTGCGAAAACAAGTCGAAGCGCAGCTTCAGGACGGAAAGAAGACCTATCATCTCGTTGTGACCTTCGACACAGCAGCGTTCAACGCACTGTCAACGGAGGCAGGAGAGTAACCGCTCTGTCACAAATTTGACCGCCCGACGCAGTGCGCACCGGGCGGTTTTACTGTTTTTTGCAAAAGTCAAGTAGCAAAACTGTCAGAAATTTGCGGCGCGATTTTGTCGCTCTCCACAAATGTTCACAAGATAAAAACAATTTTCATATTTTCCTTTACATATTTTTCACAATATGCTATCATATTTTTACTGATTTTTATCAGCAATTTGAGATAGGAGAAGGAAAAGCATGAAAGAAAAGAAAAAACTTAGTCTGCCGGCATGGATATTTATCGGCATGATCGCCGGTATCATTGCCGGTCTCATCTTCGCGTTCGCCGGTCTCGGCGATTTCACCACGGAGTGGATCAAGCCCATCGGCACGATCTACGTCAACCTGCTGAAGTTCCTGGTCGTCCCGGTCGTCCTGTTCTCGATCGCTGACGGCGTCATCAGCCTGAAGGACCTTAAGCGCGTCGGTTCCGTCGGCGTCAAGACGTTTGTGTACTATATGTGCACAACCGCTCTGGCCGTCGTCATCGGTCTTGTGCTCGTCAACCTCTTCAAGGGCAGCTTTACCCGCTGCCGTCCGCAGATCTGGGCGCGCTGGAATATGAGGCGAAGGAAGCTCCCTCCGTCATGCAGGTCATCGTGAACATCTTCCCGTCCAACCTGCTTCAGCCGATGGTTTCTTCCGACATGCTGCCGGTCATCGTCATTGCCATCTTCCTCGGCGCAGGCGTTCTGGCCGCTGGCGAAAAGGGCCAGAAGGTCGGCGAACTCATCAACTGCATGGAAGAAGTCATCATGAAGATCATGATGATGATCATCAAGTTCACTCCGATCGGCGTGTTCTGCCTCATGACCAACGTCGTCGCTGTCAACGGCGCTGACATCATCGGCAAGCTGGCTCTCATCATCGGCGTCGCCTATATTGGCTACATCGTCCATGTCGTTGTGGTTTACGGTCTGTCCGTCAAGTTCCTTGCCAAGATGAGCCCGCTCGCATTCTTCAAAGGGCATTGCCCCGGCCATGATCACCGCGTTCACCACCACGTCCTCCAACGCGACGCTGCCCGTCAACATCGAGTGCTGCAACAAAATGGGCGCGGAGCCTGAAATCAGTTCCTTCGTCCTGCCGCTCGGCGCGACGATCAACATGGATGGCACGGCCATCTATCAGGCCGTCTGTGCGGTCTTCATCGCCTGCTGCTACGGCGTTCAGCTGACGCTCGGCGACATGGCCATGATCGTTCTGACTGCGACCCTCGCCTCCGTCGGCACGGCCGGCGTTTCCGGCGCTGGCATGATCATGCTGGCGATGGTTCTGACCCAGGTTGGTGCCGGTTGAGGGCATTGCAATCATCGCGGGCGTTGACAAGATCTTCGACATGGGCCGCACGACGCTGAACATCACCGGCGACGCGACCTGCGCCCTGTTCATCTCCCGCCTCGAGCGCGAGAAGGCCGCCAAGAAGGCTGCCAAGGCTGCGAAATAACTCCCTGCTTCACGCAAAACGCTCCCCCAGATGAACCGGGGGAGCGTTTTTGCGTGTAGAAAAAGCCGTCTCAGCCGAAAAAACCATGGGAACGCTTTGCGCCGTTACTCCGTGAACGTGTACCGGATCATGACGCCCTTGCCGTCGCCGGTGGTGATGATCGTATCGCCGGAGGCGTTTTTGCCGGAATCGAGGACGGGATACCGCCCCTGCGCCGCAACATACGCCTCGGGGCTGGCGGCCTCGATCTGCTTGAATTCCCGTGCCGCGTGCGCTTCGCCGCCGCAGGGATTGATCGTCTCGATCAGAACTTCGTATTCGTGCATAAACCGTTGCACTCCTTTCTGGTTTCTGTCTTCAGTATACCACAGGCGGTGCAAAGTATGCAAGAATAGAAAATTATGGTTTTCTGGATATCTTACCACTGCATCGCGGCGGTAAAAATCGCGCTGAGGGCGCGCGTGATCTCCGGCAGCTGCGAGGTGGGCAGCGGGTTTTCGCCAAGACCGGCCTCGATCGTGAACGCGGGCCGCTTGAATACCTGCAAAACCAGTCCTTGAAGCCCGCATTGGCCGATTCCGGCGGCACAGGCTCGACCGGATAGCCGGAGGCGTCCGAAAACGCCTGCGCCAGCGCGTGAGCGCCCGGCGGAGCTGTTTCGTCCGGGCCGGGATAGATCATGGAGCCCTGCGTGTGCAGCGCCAGCATCAGATCCGGGTGGATGCAGCGCGTAAAGGCGGCGAGCGCCGCCGTCTCCGGCTGATCCAGCGGGGAAAAGCCGGTGAAATCTCTCGGCGCGGGGCCGGAAATGCCCTGCGCCTTTTTGATGCGCCGCGCCGCTTCCCACCGGGCGGGATAGTTGAGGTTCAGATCGACCCCACGCAGATTCGCCTTCCAGCCGGACGGGAACGGGATATCGGGATACTGCGCGGCAATGTCTGCCGCCGCCCGGTATTCCGGGCTTCCGGGCGCGCAGATGCCTGCGGCCAGATCGGCCCCGTCCGGGTTGACCAGCGGGACGAGATAGACCATTGCGTTATGATACAGCTCCCGCGCTTCTGCGCCGCAGACCGTTCTGCCGTCCAGCAGCGCATTACAGAACGTGAACAGCCACTGCCAGACGGCGTCCGACGTGATCGTCTCGTTTGCGTGGTGCCCGGCGGTGATGAGCAGCTTGCGGCTGCCGGAGCCGAACTGCAGCGCGTACACGCTGCGGCCGAAGGCCGTGCGCGTGAGCGTTTTGACGTAGACAAAAGGAAATTGCCGGCGAAGGCGCAGGAGATACGCCTCCTGCCGGCAAGAGGTCATGGAAACAGGATCGGAAATCAGGTTCTGCATGGACAAAACACCCTCCAGCATATATCTATGCCGGAGGGTGCTCTGATATGTCTGAAACTTTAATTCTGCTCGAAGAAAACCTTCATGCCCTTATAGGTCATGTAGCAGTCCAGCTTTGCGACCGTCTCATACGGCGCGTGCATGGACAGGACCGGAACACCTGCGTCAAGCGTGTCGATGTTGCGCTTGGCCATATACTTTGCAACCGTTCCGCCGCCGCCTGCGTCGGTCTTGCCGAGTTCGGCCATCTGCCACATGACGCCGTTGCCGTTGAACAGCTTGCGAATGCGGCCCACGACCTCGGCAGACGCATCGGATGCGCCGCCCTTGCCGCCGGAGCCGGTGTACTTGCAAAGACCCACGCCGTAGTTGACATAGGCCGCGTTGCGGCGCTCGTAGACCTCGGAGAAGTTGGGGTCATAAGCGGCGGTGACGTCGGCGGAGATGCAGAAGGAGTTCGCAAAGCAGTCGGTCAGTTCAACGGACTGCATCCCGCAGAGCGTCTTCATGAAGTGCTCAAACGCCTCGGACTGCATGCCGGATACGCCCTCGGAGCCAATTTCCTCTTTGTCGGCGAAGATGCACACGGCGGTCTTTTCCGGCATGTCCAGCTGCAGGATCGCAGCCAGTTCCGCATACGCGCAGACGCGGTCGTCATGGCCGTAGGCGCCGATGAGGCTGCGGTCAAAGCCGAGGTCGCGGGCGTTTGCCGCCGGGACAGCCTCGAGTTCGGCGGAAATAAAATCTTCCTCCACGATGCCGTATTTCTCATGCAGAATGCGCATGATGGCAAGCTTCACGCGGTCAGGACCATCGTCGTCCGGCTCGGGCCAGCTGCCGATGAGGATGTTGAGGGATTCAGACGGAATGGCCTCGTTCAGCGGCTTTTTGCCCTGCTCGCGGCCCAGATGGGGCAGAAGGTCGTTGATGACGAACTGCGGATCTTCGGGATCTGCACCGATCTTGACATAGACCTCGCTGCCGTCCGCGCGGACGATCTTGCCGTGCAGTTCCAGCGGAACTGTGACCCACTGGTACTTGCGGATACCGCCGTAGTGGTGCGTCTTGATGTAGGCCAACTCTGCGTCTTCATAGAGGGGATTGGGCTTGAAGTCCAGACGCGGCGCGTCGGTATGGGCCGCGCCGATGTTCGCGCCCTCGGAAAGCGGCTTCTTGCCGATCACAGCCAGCAGAATAGACTTGCCGCGGTTGACGGAGTAGACCTTGTCGCCTGCCTTGAGGGCCATGCCTGCCTTCAGTTCGCGGAAGCCCGCCTTTTCGGCCAGTTCCACGGCGGACACAACGCATTCACGTTCGGTCTTCGAGCGGTCGAGGAATGCCTTATAATCCTCGCAGTAGGCCAGCATCGCGGCCTCGTCCTCTTTGGTGAGGCGGTCATGGCCGTGCTTGGGCTGATAAAGCAGCGCCTCTCGTTCCTGTTTTGTCATGGGAAATGCTCCTTTCAGAATGTTGGTTAAATATTGGTCAGCCGTGCGCGCGAATTGCTCACGCGTTCCGGCGTTCTGGAGAATCCAATCGCAGTGCGATTCATAAAAGCTGTCCGGCTTCTGCGCGTCCACGCGCAGCGCGGCGTATTCCCGCGTCAGACCGTCGCGCGCCATAATGCGTGCAATGCGCGTTTCGCGTCCGGCCAGCACGCCCACGGTCGTATCGCAGAGTGTAGCCAGTCCGGATTCAAACAGATTGATCGCATCGACGGCAAACAGCTGCCGTCCGGCGGACTGCTCATGCACGAGCCGCGCGCGGACTGCGTTCCCAACATGGAAAAAGACAATTTCGTTCAGCTGCGCCATACGCGACGGATCGCCGAACACAAGCCGGCCGAGCGCCTTGCGCCGCAGAGTCCCATCCGCGTCAAACGCAGCCGGAAAGGCGGCCTGCAGTTCCTGCCGCAGCGCAGCGCCCTCTTCGGAGGCAAGCAGCGCATAATACAGCGCGTCGCAGTCAACGATATACCCGCCGCGATGTTCGATTTCCCGCAAAAGCGTTGTTTTGCCGCAGCCGGTCGGGCCGGTGATGCCGATGACAAGCATGCTCATACCTCGATTACATGGAAGCCCGCTGCCTTTTTCAGCCGGTTCGCAACGGCAAGGCCGAGCCCTGCCGTGTCAGGGCACTGGGCGTAGATTTCCGTAACGGCTTCGTGGTCAAATTCGCGCAGCGCGTCAAACACGCGCCGGGCCTGCTCCTCCTGTCCGCCGCCGGCCCAAGATCATGGATGCTGCGGCCGGGGAAAAGGACTTTGTATTCCGTAAAGCAGATCACGCCCGCACCCTCCGGCAGATGCGCCTGTATGTACTGCGCGGAGGCGGCCGGATCGCCGGTCACGACCGTGACGGGGGCCTTGGGCGCATAGTGGCGGTATTTCATGCCGGGGGCCTTGGGCCGTTCGCCGGCCTTTAATAGCGAAACGACGGCCTTATCTACGTCCACATGGCCAAGAACCGCCTCCAGCGCCTCGAGCGGCAGTCCGCCCGGACGAAGAAGACGCGGCGGCGTGCACGTCAGGTCGATAATCGTCGATTCCACGCCGACCGCGCACGGCCAGCCATCGAACATCCCTCGATCTTGCCGTCCATGTCCTCGATCATGTCGGCGATGCACGTCGGGCTGGGACGGCCAGACGTGTTGCCGGAGGGGCCGCGATGGGCACGTCCGCTGCGGCGATGACCGCACGCGTAATGGGGTGGTTCGGGCAGCGGACGCCGACTGTCTCCAATCCGCCCGTCGTGCGCAGCGGCACGATGGGCTTCCGGGGCAAAATCATCGTGAGAGGCCCCGGCCAGAATTTTTCTGCCAGCGCATACGCCTCCGGCGGGACATCTTCGCAGTACCGCGCAAGCCACGAACTGTCGGGCACATGGATGATGAGCGGATTATCCTGCGGACGGCCCTTGGCCAGAAAAATGCGCAGCACCGCATCCTCGTTCAGCGCGTCCGCGCCGAGGCCATAGACCGTCTCCGTCGGGATCGCCAGCAGCCCGCCGTCCCGGATGATCTTTGCGGCGGCCTCGATATTCTCCTTTGTGGGGTCTTTGAAATAAACTGTTTTCAAGTGGATTCCTTCTTGTTTTTACGTTTTACGTTTGGCCTTTGCAGAACGCGTCTGCATCTTTATGTGTTGTCACAGCAGAAACAGCGCTTCGCGCACAACCTCGCCGACGGTGGGGTGGGGAAAGACGATTTTGTCCAGATGCTGCACGGGGAGTTTGGAATGCACCATCATGGCTGCGCCGTAGATGATCTCCGAAACATAGGAGCCGACCATATGGACGCCCACGACGCAGCGGTTTTTCCGGTCGTAGAGCAGCTTGCAGAAGCCGGTTCCCCTCGGATTTTCCGCGAGGTACCGGCCAGAGAGCGCCATCGGCGCTTTGACCACCTGCACGTCCAGCCCCTTTTCCTTTGCGCTCTGCTCCGTTTCGCCGACGCAGGCGACCTCCGGCGTGGTATAGATCACGGAGGGGATGATGGAATAGTCGATCGTGTCCTTTTTGCCGAGCATATCATTGACCGCAACCTCTGCTTCTCGATAGGCCGTGTGGGCCAGCATCAGTTTTCCGTTGCAGTCGCCAATGGCCCAGACGCCAGGGACGTTTGTACGCATCCGCCGGTCAGTCACAACCGCGCCGCGCTCGAGCGCGATGCCGAGCGCTTCTGTATTCAGCCCCGACACATCCGCCCGGCGGCCCGCCGAAAGCAGCACACGTCCGCAGGTGATCTCGTGCCGCCCGGCCGCGTCGGAATAGACGACGCTGCGGTTCGTGACAGCTTCGACTCTGGCATTCAGGCAGAAGTCCATGCCTTGCTTTTTTTGTATGTCCGCATCAGCAGTTCGCAGATCTCCGGGTCGGTATTGCCTGCGATTTTGGGCATCATCTCAATGACCGTCACCTTTGTGCCGATGGATGCGAAATAGCAGGCCATTTCCAGCCCAATCACGCCGCCGCCGATGCAGACAAGGGACTCCGGCTGCTCTGAAAGGGAAAGCAATTCGCGGTTCGTCATGACAAAACCGGAAGCCAGTCCTTCCTGTACGCCCGAATCGGCGGAACCACGGCGCTGGAACCGGACGCAAGCACAAGTCGGGGTGCGACAGTATTGCTTCGCTCGCGGCGATCTCAAATCGTTCCCCGCTCTTGCCGAGAATCCGGCCTTCGGCTTCAAAAACCGTCACGCCATGCGCTTTCATCGCCGCTCCCACGCCCCGGACGAGCGTCTTGACCACGCCGTCCTTCCGTGCGACGACCTGCGCATGGTCAATCGAGACGTTCTGTGCCGTCACGCCGTAATCCGCGCCATGCAGCGCTGCCTGATACTGCTTGGCGCAGTACAGAAGGCTCTTGGTCGGGATGCAGCCTTCGTTCAGGCAGGTGCCGCCCAGCGCGCGCTTTTCAATCAGCGCCGTTCGCAGTCCGGCTTTTCCCGCGCGTTCCGCGCAAAGATATCCGCCCGGCCCGCCGCCGATCACAATCAGATCATATTCCTGCATAACAAATTCCTCCTGTTTTGTTTTTTCTCAGTGTAGCATACCCGGCAGTGAATTTGTAATGCTTATTTTGGATGTTCGCATTCCGATTGTGTTGTTTTATGTTGTGTTTAGGCTTTTGTGTTCCACTCCAAGCGTTTTGCGGTCATGCGTGATTTGAACGTGCCTCCGGCGGCTCCTCATATTGGGTTTGGATGCTATGCAGCTTCAGGTTGTGTTCATTCCCGCGATTTTGGTTCTTTTCGATTTCCGTTTTTATCAAAATTCTTCCGCAGGGCGTGCTCGGTCGGGATGATCACGCAGAGCATGGGAACGAGCTGAGCAAACACGGCGATCATGCCGGTCATTCCAATCGTTTCTGTACTGCGATTTATCACAAACAGCATCGGGAGCACCGACAGCGGCAGCAGGATCAGGCCGCAGATGAACCAGTACCGCCCGCAGACACGGTGGGCCAGCTTCCATGTTTCCTGATTCTTCATGGACATCGTCGTCCGGTAACCGAACGTCGCATTGATATCCCTGGGCGGTCTTTTGAAAAAGCTCCGTCCGAAGCCGATCATCACGGCTGGGGTCATCAGCGTAAACAGCAGCATCATGCACCAGAATACCATATGCCATTCCTCCCAATCCTGAACGAATCCGTTATACTTCCCCGCTGCTTTGCAGCCTTTCGGCCTGATCGGCGGTGACGAGGGCGTCGATCAGTTCATCAAGCGCGCCGTCCATGATGGAGTCGATTTTATAGAGCGTCAGGCCAATGCGGTGGTCGGTAACGCGGCCCCTGTGGAAAATTATAGGTACGGATGCGCTCATTGCGCATGCCGGTGCCGACCTGACTGCGGCGTTCGGAGGTAACGGCAGATTCGATGCGCGCCTGCTCGATCTGATAGAGTTTGGAAGCCAGCATCTGCATGCACTTTTCGCGGTTCTGCACCTGACAGCGCTCCTCCTGACAGGCCACGACAATGCCGGACGGCTTGTGGATCAGGCGCACGGCGGAACTGGTCTTGTTGATGTGCTGTCCGCCTGCACCGGAGGAGCGGTAGACCTGCATTTCGATATCCTCGGGCCGGATATCGACCTCGGCCTGCTCCATCTCAGGAAGCACCGCGACCGTTGCGGTCGATGTGTGGACTCTTCCGCCGGACTCCGTCTCCGGGACACGCTGCACGCGGTGGACGCCGGATTCAAATTTGAGCCTCGAGTACGCGCCCGCGCCCTGAATTTCAAAATCGGCTTCTTTTACGCCGCCAAGTTCGGTTTCGTTGTAGTTCAGCAGCGTGACCGTCCAGCGCTTCGACTCGGCATACATCGTGTACATCCGGTACAGGCTGTGCGCAAACAGTGCGCTTTCCTCGCCGCCGACGCCGCCCCGGATCTCCATGATCACGCTCTTGTCGTCGTTCGGGTCGCGCGGGAGCAGGAGAATTTTCAATTCCTGCTCCAATTCCTCCAGCTTTTTCTTGTTCGCAGAAAATTCCTCCTGACACGCGCCTTCATGTCCGGGTCAAGCCCTTCGGAGAGCATGGCGCGCAGGTCATCCTGCTCCTGCATCGTTTTTCGATAGCTGCGGTAGGCCGTAATGATGGGTTCAAGCTGCCGCTGTTCTTTTAACAGCTGCGAAGAAGCCTTCGGGTCATTATAAAAATCCGGCTGGGCGGCGCGTTCGGCCATTTCGAGATACCGCGCCTCGACCAGCTTCAGTTTTTCCAGCATATGCTTCCTCTCAAAACCTGTATTTCAGGACTATCATACTCTATTTTGCCCGCAACGTCAAATATCTGCGCGGCTTTTGCGCATACTAACAAAAGATTTTTGAAAGGAGCGCGCCATGAAAAAAACTTCTCTGCCTGCTTGCGGTGCTGGCGCTGCTGGCACGACCGCTGCGCGCGGAGGCTGCGCCGCAGCGCTATCTTGCGCTGACGTTCGACGACGGGCCTTCGGGCGAACTGACCGAGCAGCTTCTGGAGGGACTGGCCGAGCGGCAGGTACACGCGACTTTTTTTTGTCTGCGCTTATCGCATCGCGCAATTTCCGGATACACTTTCGCACATTGCCGCGGCCGGTCACGAGATCGGCCTGCACAGCAGCAACCATGAGTATATGCAGAAGATGGACTATGAGACAGCGCTAAGCGATCTGACCCGCTGTGCAAAAAGCCGTGGAGGATGCCTGCGGCGTGCAGGCGCGGCTGTTCCGTCCGCCCGGCGGGCTTTACGGCGACACGCTTTTAAAGGCGGCGGAGGACGCGGGACTGTCGGTCGTCTTGTGGTCGGTAGACCCCTGCGACTGGAACGAAGCTGCTTGGGACGGTGTTCTGCCAACTGTTCTGTCCGAAGCGCATGACGGCAGGATCATCCTTATGCACGACCTGTCGGCGCATTCCGTCACCTGCGCCCTGCAGGCTATCGACCGGCTTCAGGCGCGGGGGTATACGTTCTGCACTGTCTCAGAACTCGCCGCGCTGCGCGGCACGGCACTGCTGCCCGGCGAGGTCTATACCGGCTTTCCGCCGCTGGACAGTTGACGCAGAACGGATTCCGGGGTAAAATAGAAAAAATACCTGCCTTGCGGCAGGACTCCCCGGGAGGCGTACTTATGGAGAAAAAAGACCTCCGCGCGTTCATCCGCGCGAAAAAACGCGCCATGACCTCCGCGCAGGTGGAAGCAGCCAGTGCCCGTCTGGCAGAAAAGCTGTTCCAGCATCCGGCCTATCAGGCCGCGAAGAGCCTGTACGGTTATTTATCCTACAACCAGGAGGTGCGCACGGCGGCCATTCTGCGGCAGGCGCAGCGGGACGGCAAGCGTGTAGCCGTGCCGAAGGTGTTTGGAGACGAGATGAAATTTCTCTGGCTGGATGATCTGTCTGCCGTTGCGCCGGGCGCGTACAATATCCCGGAGCCGATCGCGGACGGGCCGGAGGCCGACGACGAGACAGCGCTTGTACTCATGCCGGGCCTTGCCTTTGACCCGGAGGGGCACCGCTGCGGTTACGGCGGAGGCTTTTATGATAAATATCTTGCTGCACATCCAAAGCATGTGACGCTGGCGCTGTGCTATGCGTTCCAGATGCTTGACCATCTGGACACGGACAAATTTGATATTCCGGTGCAGTACGTCATTTCCGCGCCGGTCGAGGAGGGCGAGGCATGAAGCTGCTTTTTGTTGTGCTGATTTGCGCGTTTGTGTTTCTGGTCTGCTTTTGATCGACACCCTGTTCAAGCTGATCTTCCCGAAGTCTAAGCTGGAAAAGAGCAAGCAGGTTGTCCGTCCGCCGAGAAGAAGCGCGGTGAGTGGTGTGATTCTGACCTTCGCAGGCGTTGCGATGCTGGTCAAAAATCTGGCCGGAACACCGGATACATTGTTTCTCATCGGCAGCGCTGTGGCGGTCATTTTCGGTGTGCTCCTGCTGTGTACCTATTTTTCCGTCGTCATCTACTATGACGACGAGGGCTTTCTCTATAAGGCCTGGGGCCATGGAAAGAAGGAGTTCCGCTACAGCCAGATCAAGGGCCAGCGGAGCCTGCTCACGCGCGGCGGCGTGAACACAATCCTCTTTGTTGGCAATGAGGAGATCAATCTCTACAGCGCCATGCAGAACCTGAACGCATTCCTCAGCAAGGCGTTTTTCAAATGGTGCGCCGCAAACGGCATCGACCCGGACACCATCGAAAACAATCCCCGCATGGCGACGTATTTCCCAGATCCCGACGACGTCAGCGGGTCTACTAGTTTCTAATCGCTGAAAAATCGGCCCCGCGCAGCGGGGCCTTGCGGCTGTTACAGCGTATCCAGCAGCGCGTTCAAACGCGATTCCTCGTCTGAACAGCGGAGATATGAAAGGCCGTTCAGCCTCTCGGCGAAAACATCCTCCGGCGCTGTCTGTCCTGCGGCCAGACAGCGCTTTTTTGTGGGCGGAAGCGTCTTGATCAGCGCTTCCAGCCGTGCAGCGGCTGCGTGGTCCTCCGCCTGATAGAGTGCGGCAAGGGCCTCGGGCGGGTGCGCCCGCGTGTATTTTGCGCAGGCCGCGCCGCCGGACGCATGCTGCCGCAGGCGCTTTTCGATGTCCGCTGCGATGCCGGTATAAAAACTCCCGTCCCGGCAGCGGAGCATATAGACGAAGTACATTACAGCTCCGTCAGCGCGTTCGAGATCGCGGCGAAGCCCGGAATATCCAGCGTCTCCCCGCGCACCGTGGGCGCGAAGCCGCAATCTTCGATCACGGCGGCAAGCGCGGGCTTGTCAAACTGCGAAAGCCCGGACGAAAGCGCGTTCAGAAGCGTTTTTCTGCGCTGGGCGAACGCTGCGCGGACGACCTTGAAGAACATGGCCTCACTCTTGATCTCGCAGACCGACTCCTTGCGCATGGTGAGTTTCAGGACTGCGCTCGTGACCTTCGGCTGCGGAATGAAGCAGCTTGCCGGTACGTCGAACAGCAACTCCGGTTCGGCGTAATACTGGCAGAAGACGCTGAACGCGCCGTATTCGCCCCGGCCTGCGGGCGAGCAGATGCGCTGTGCGACCTCCTTCTGTACCATGACGGTCACGGCCTCGAACGCCCGGCTCTCGAGCAGAGCGGCCAGGACCGGCGTCGTGATATAGTACGGCAGATTCGCGCAGGCCATCGGGCGCAGGCCCGCAAATTCCTCCTGTACCAGCGCGGAAATGTCCGTTTTCAGAATGTCACCGAAGATAATTTCCAGATTCTCATTTCCCGCCATCGTCTCGGCCAGCACGGGCTGGAGCGTCCGGTCGACCTCGACCGCGACGACCTTTTTCGCGTGCCGGCACAGCTGCTGCGTGAGCGGCCCGATGCCGGGGCCGACCTCCAGCACGCCGCACGTCTCATCCACGCCGGATTCGAGCACGATGTTCTGCGGCACCCAGCTTTGCGTCAGAAAATTCTGCCCCTTGGCCTTGGAAAAATGGAATCCGTGGCGCGCGAGCAGCGCCTTAATTTCGTTGATATTACAAAGGTCCATAGTTGGCCTCCTAGTGTGATTCTGTCGCTATGATACCAGAAAAAAAAAAGCCGGTTTGCAACGCATTTCCGTGTCCGCGGGGGATTGACAGAACCCCGGAAACGTGCTATTGTAGCATCCAGAAAAGGCTGAGACGAAGACACGTCCCGGCATCGGCAGCGCATCACAGAGAGAGGCTCGTATGCTGCAAGAGCCTTTGCGCGGCCCGCCCGGATACCGCTTCTGAGCCGCGGCGCGGAAATGCGCTGCCGGGTTCTCCCGTTACAGAGACACAAAGCGACGGATGCTGTGCATTCGTAAGCAGGGTGGAACCGTGGAGCGTACAGCGCCTCACCCCTGAAATGACAGGGGTGAGGCGTTTTTGTTTTGCCCCAAATCAAATTAGGAGGCAAATGTTATGTCCGAAAACAATGAATTCACATTCGAAAACCCGCAGTATCGCAAGACGTACTGGCACACCTGTTCCCACGTGATGGCGCAGGCCGTCAAGCGCCTGTACCCCGAAGTCAAGCTCGCCATCGGCCCGGCCATCGACAACGGCTTCTACTACGACTTTGACGCCCCGTTCAACTTCACCCAGGAGCATCTCGATGCCATCGAGGCCGAAATGCGCAAGATCTGCAAGGAAAAGCTGAAGCTCGAGCGCTTTGAGCTGCCGCGCGAGGAAGCCATCAAGTATATGGAAGAAAAGGACGAGCCGTACAAGGTCGAGCTGATCAACGATCTGCCCGAAGACGCGCACATCTCCTTCTACACCCAGGGCGAGTTCACCGACCTCTGCGCCGGCCCGCACCTCGACTCCACCGGCCGCATCAAGGGCAACGCCATCAAGCTGACGCAGTGCTGCGGCGCATACTGGCGCGGCGACTCCAAGCGCAAGATGCTCCAGAGCATCTACGCCGTCGCGTTCCCGAAGAAGGAAGAGCTTGACCAGTATCTCGCAGAGCAGGCCGAAGCCCTCAAGCGCGACCACAACAAGCTCGGCCGCGACCTGGAATACTTCACCACCGTCGACTGCATCGGCCAGGGCCTGCCCATTCTCCTGCCGAAGGGCGCGCGCGTCATCCAGCTGCTGCAGCGCTGGGTCGAGGACGTCGAGCAGGCGCACGGCTATCTGCTCACCAAGACTCCGCTCATGGCCAAGCGTGAGCTTTACAAGATTTCCGGCCACTGGGATCACTATCTTGACGGCATGTTCGTCCTCGGCGACCCGCAGGATGAGACGAAGGAATGCTTCGCCCTGCGCCCGATGACCTGCCCGTTCCAGTATCAGGTCTATCTGAACCGCGGCCGCAGCTACCGCGATCTGCCGATGCGCCTGGGCGAGACGTCGACCCTGTTCCGCAATGAGGACTCCGGCGAGATGCACGGCCTCATCCGCGTGCGCCAGTTCACGATCTCCGAGGGCCATCTGGTCCTGCGCCCGGATCAGCTGGAGGATGAATTCCGTGACTGCCTTGATCTTGCCAAGTATTGCCTCGGCACAGTCGGCCTGCTTGATAAGTGCACGTTCCGCTTCTCCCAGTGGGATCCCGCGAACCCCAAGAACAAGTACGAGGGCACCAAAGAGCAGTGGGATCACGCGCAGAGCGTCATGGCGCGCATTCTAAAGGATCTTGATGTTGATTACACGATTGGCATCGACGAGGCTGCATTCTACGGCCCGAAGCTCGATATCCAGTACAAGAACGTCTACGGCAAGGAGGATACCCTTGTTACCATCCAGATCGACATGCTGCTGGCCGAGCAGTTCGGCATGTACTACACTGATGAAAACGGCGAGAAGAAGCTGCCGTATATCATCCACAGAACGAGCCTCGGCTGCTACGAGCGCACGCTGGCCTACCTGATTGAGACATACGCCGGTGCGCTGCCCACATGGATGGCGCCGGAGCAGGTTCGCTTCCTGCCGGTCACGGATCGTGCTGTTGACTACTGCAAGGAGCAGGCCGCGAAGCTCACCGCGCAGGGCTACCGCGTGACGGTCGACACCCGCAGCGAGAAGATCGGCAAGAAGATCCGCGACGCGCAGATGGAGAAGATCCCCTATATGCTCGTCGTCGGCGACCGCGACATCGAAGCCGGTACCGTCTCCCCGCGCCACCGCGCGGACGGCGACCTCGGCGCCATGACGCTCGATGCCTTCACCGCTGTTCTCAAGGACGTTGTGGACAACAAACTGAAAAAGTAATCGGATAATAAGCGCCCCTGTCCGCCTGGGCTCCAGCTGGACAGGGGCGCTTATCTTTAAAAAGCCAATTTAATTTCTCTGATACTTTCAAATAAAACACTACTGCTTTCTGCGGGCAGACAGATCCGTCTGCCCCTATAACCCAACTGAAAGCATTGCGGCTCGAAGCAGGCAATAAGTTTTTTGGCAGTCTGACGGAACCCCGGCAAAAACCGGAGGTTCCGCTTACAGCACCCGTTACATCTGCGGCTCGATGCGCAAAGCGCCGGGATTGATTGCCGGGAGATCTTCTTCTCGGCAGCCGATCCGCTCACCGCCTTCGCGCGTTTTTATCATGCGGCCATACGGCTTTGGCTTGCTGCAGGCCAGATCCGCTTCGTTCAGCTGTGCAGCTGCATCCAGTCCCTTGCAGTCGGAAAGGGATATTACCGTGACTGTTTTTTCTTTCTTGAACGCACCCAAATACGTTCCGGTTGTGCCTATAAGCTGTTTATCCTTTCGGCCGGTCGTGCAGTTTACAAAATAGCAGCCCTCAACTCGGTAGGCATATTCACATTTCTTTCCCGTTATAAAGGTAACCCCAATTATCCTGTAGGCCTTTGTACGCACTCCGTTGAACGTGCAGTCCGAGATTTTTCCGGAATCATTCTTAGATTTGTCGCTTAACGACAACGTGATCATTGGCCGATTTAAAATGACTTTGTCAGCTAAGGCTATGCCGTCCATTACAGGTTCACAGTCATTGAATTCACATAGGTCAACCTCTGCACCGTCGGAAAGATTAATCAACGAACCGCCGTAACAGGTATTAAATTGACAGTTCCGGACAGCGGGTCTGCCGCTTGAAAGGCATATTGCCGCCATACAGGAGTCAAACCGGCAATCCTCTATCATACTTTCCGATGTTGACCTTGATTCGTCATTGATTACATTAATGCAGTTCGCAAATACAGACCGCCGAACAACGTGCTTACCACGCGCCAGAACCTTTGGGACACCACGGAAAACACAGTTTTCAATCTGAGTACAGGCTTTAATAAAGATCGGAGAACAAAGATTATCCTGCAGTTTTGCTTTCTCTTCGGTTGAAAACGCCAGCGGCCCTCTGACAATGCAACGTTCCATACGGACCAAATGATCATACCTTGCGGATATTATAGCGGGCTCTCCAACGGTTTTATCATCTTGCATCTGCGGCAGCCGGAACCGGCATGCGCGGAAAGTAACGGTTGCGTTGCCGTAGTAATCAGTATGGACGAAATCTTCCCCCGGATCATCAAATACGCAGGCCTCAAATAGACTTTCGTCCTGCATGCTTGTAGAAAAGAACTCTGCGCATGACTCAAATTTGCAGCCTCGGAAATCTCCAACTCCAACAAGAAACTTCTTGCACCTGATAAACTTACAGTCACGGAACAGGCTCGTCGTTTTGGGTTTGTTGCCCATATTAAACAGCATTTTCTCCTGTTCACCGTGGCAGATGACGGTACACTGCCGCATGCGGAGCGTTGCGGCGGCATTCAGATTGATCCCGTCTGCGTCTGCGGTTTCGCCGTAGTGGATTACGCAGTTTACAAACTCAAAGAGCCCTCGCACCGGACGATCGGCGACGAGAGGTGGATGATCTTATTTTGGAAGCGCACAGACTCCCCCTCGCCGACAATCCAGGTGTCCGGCAGCGTGACGGGTTCCAGTTCGGCGGGCTCGACCGGCTCTTTTGTTTTCTCGGGTTCTTCTGCGGCTTCCGCTTCTTCCGGCTGTTCGGTATCTGCCTGCGTTTGCGCTGCTTCATCTGCTGTCAGTTCGATCTCATCTGCACCGATTTGATCGGCCGGCACGTCCGGCTGGAAATAGGCAATGAAGAAGTCTGGGCCAAATTCCCCAGCGAGTTCCTGCGCTTTCTTCCAGATTTCCTTTCGCCGTCTGGGACTGACAGGCAGTGTTTCGGCCATGTCCAGTTCATCGACCGGCACTCCGCCCGCGAGCAGCTGATATTCCGCAAGCAGCTGATACAGAAGTTCCGCATCCTCCCTGCTCAGCGTCTCCAGTTCCTCCGGCGCAATGTCATCCTCGGGCGCATGAATGTTCAAAACCGGCAGCAGCCTGCTTAGATACTGCCGCGCAAACTCCGGCTGTTCCGGCATTTGTTTGGAGAGCGTGTAGAGCGTGCCCGCAAACAAATTGCGGTTTTGCTCCGTCAGCGATTGCAGACTGCTTTTCCGTCTGCTTCTGGACTGCGCGTTTATAACCTGCTCCACGATTCGCTTTACGCTGTCGAACAGTACGCCCTGCTGCCGCAGAAGCTGTTCGATGTTCGCGCTGCGTTCTGCTCGATCTGCGCTGCCATATCCGCGCTGCTCTTGCTCAGCAGATACAACGCCCGCCATGTAATCTCATTCAGCTTAGAGAGACTGGAAATGTCTTTTTTGCCAGCAGTTTTTTCTGTTCGCTGCTATTGGAAAAGGTCAGTGTCTTTAAAAGACTCTTGTACCACGGACGATCCTTGAGTGCCTGAAAGTCCTGCTCCTGCGACTGGGCGATCTCCCGTGCGGCAGTCATCAGCGTTTCAAATGTTTCCTGTTCATTTTCCGCCGCGCTTTGTGTCAAGCCAAGTTCATATTCGTTCATTTTAATTCCTCCAACAGTTGTTCAAGCATCTTCTGTTTTTCCTCGGCCGCCGTCAACAGCCGCTGTGTCCGTTCGCTTGCGTCAGCGGCGCGCTGCAGCGCGCGTTCGTTCTGCCGCCTGCCGCCCCATCTGTTGGGCGGTCACAGCGATTGCGTTTGCATGGACAGCAATCTCTCCGGATACTGCAGCCAGATATTTAAATGCGTTCCTCCGCGTGACCGCCTCCATCTCACCGATAATCTGGTCAGCGCGTTCGACCGCGACCCATGCGCTGTCAAGCTGATAGTAGAGCCGCGTGTCGAGTATCAGAGAAAGCTGCTGCTCGTAGAGTTTCAGCCGGTGCTGGTTCAGCGACGCCCGCCGCAGGCCCATGCCTACATCCGTGCCGATTGCAATTACGAAGCGCCCGATGCCGACGAAATTGATCCGCAAAACCAAACTGGGGACAAACAGTGCAGGCTGTCCCTTCGATTCTGCTGCCGCGCGAATTGCAGCATCTGTCAGATCGACAGCCATGAACGTCCCGGTTGCGATCGTCAGCATCCGCGTGACTGTGCGGTTGTTGGCCGGGATTAACGCTTTCCAGTCGAGTTCCGCCAGGGATTTCTTTTCCTTCATTTGCCGGATGAACTGCCGGATAAAATAACAGGCGCGCACAAGTACGGTATTAAGCAGCGCGGGCCATGCCTGCCGCTGGAGATTATGGCTGACAGCGCGTTCTGTCCGAACATCCAGCTTATTGCTTGCACCCTCAAACAAGCTGTTCAAAACGCCGAGATCGACCTGACTCTCTTTGGTTCCAATGCCGTTCATATAGGCACTGCGCAGCTTCCGGGAGAACTTTGCATCCTGCATACACGGAAGTGTGGACAACTCCTCCAGCGTTGATAAAAAGCCTCCCGGCAGTCCGGCGCCGCTGCGCTGGTTTTTCACGGCCTGTTTGGTTCCGGCCATATCGCTCAGCAGATGCCCCTGCCGGTTTTGGATAGTCTGTGCCGCACAGAAAAACCAGTTTATCACGCCTGAAAACAGCTTCCACGGCCCATCGTTTCCGACAAGCTGCCCGTAATCATTCACTGTGACCGGCACCTGCACCGCCGACTGCAGCGCGGCAGAATGATAAGTAGCCACGCCGGTAAACTGTACACAGATACAGCTTACCAGACCCCCGAACGTCGGGTGGTGGCAAAAATCCTCCAAATGGTGCGATGATGCAGAAATCCGCGCATCCGGCACGTCCCATCCGCCCGGACGCGGGAAGTTCGTATTCATGTATTGAAGCGCATCTTCGTATTTGCGCGACTTCCCGGTATATCCGTGCTCTTTTGCCAGCGTGACCAGATTATTTTTCAGATTCCACCCGCTGTCTCCGGGAAGCTTGTACTTCTTCTCCAGAAATTCGACTGCGTTGGAGAGCCGATTGGGGTCTTTTGCCGTTTCCCGAAGTCTTCCGGCTTGTGTATACTCTGTATACTCGCAGAATTGCTTATATTCAGGATCCTTTTCTGCAAATTCCTGAATCATCATGTTGACGGACTTGTTGCTCCACGCCTTTGCCTCCCTAAAATCCCATTTTGCGCCGGGCAGCAGCGCATCCAGCATACCGGTAACGATGCCGCAGGAAACTGCCGCTGCGTAATCAATACCGTCTGCATGGTTGGTCAGCCGTTCAATCTCCGGCGTAAGCGCGGCGATCTGCGTCTGATAGGCTTGGTACTGCGCCTCAATATCAGCCGGCAGTGTACTTGGCGCAAGCACTTCAAATTCTGTTTGAAACGCTTCGCTTTCTTCTTTCAATTTCAGAATCTGCTCCATATCGTTTCTCCCTTTCATTCTGTTTCTATATACTCTCCCTGGCTTTTTATCCACATTTCAATCCCCTTGCCGAAGACCTCCGCGGAGACGAGCCAGCCGGAGTCATCCTGCGAGAATTTCGGCGGTTGGGAGCCGGTCAAGCACGGACTCAATCGACGGGCCGGTGTATTTGAACCGGATTTTTGCAGTTTGCCGCCGTACATAAACTGCACACGCTTGCGGAACTCGCCCTCCTGAAAACGTTTGGCGTAGGCGGGCGTAAAGTGCTCGCCGGTCGGGCAGAAGGCACGAATGCGGTCGATGCGGTAGATGGTCGGATAGGGATCCTCCGGGTTCTCAAACGACTGCTTCCGGTCAACGCCGCGCAGATATGCGGCCAGATAGAAATAATACTCTGAAAACAGGATACCGACCGGCTCGACCGTCCGGCGCACCGTCTCAGTTCCCTTGAGCCGCTGATAGTCCAGTTCCAGCACCTGCCGCTGCTGCACGGCCTGTCCCAGTTCCCACAGGCCGCGCAGGATGGGCTTGCCGTGGTGCGGCTCGATATAATGGAGCTTTTCGTTGCCGATCATCTGCTGCACGGCGCGCTTATTTTCTTCCGGCACACAGCAGCTTACCAGCTTGTCGAGGATCGGCAGCATTTCATCCCGCCGCATGGAGCGGCTTTCGAGCAAAATCTTGCACACGGCCAGAATTTCGCTGTTGCTTAAGCACGCGGGCTTCGCGTCCGTCAGTCGGTAGCCGCCCGCCGCGCGGTCATAGACCACGTCCTGCGGCAGCATTTCGTTGGAGAGGAACGAGCGCAGCGACTCCAGATCGCGCTGGATGCTGCGTGCCGTGACGCCGAATTCCTGCGCCAGATCTGTCTTTTTCAGCACCCGGCCGTTTAAGAGCCGTGCGTAGATCGAAAGCAGTCTTGCGGATTTAAGTTCGCTGAATTCTTCCATCCCGAGTCCTTTCTATGCGCTTAAAAGCACAATTTACTATCTGATAAATAGTATATTATATCTTGTAAATCATGTCAATCCTTGTCGCTGTTGGGTAACATAGTGTTGAGGTGAAACCCATGCGGCAGGAATTTGAACAGGAATACTTACAGCTTGGTCTGAAAATTGCATACTACCGGAAGCTGCGCGGTCTGACGCAGGAGGAGTTGGCCGAGCGTATCGACCGCTCCCCAGCCTTTGTCGGCCATGTAGAAGCGCCGAATATCAAAAAAGCCGTCTCGCTTGACACGCTGTTTGCTATCGCGCAGGCACTGGACGTTCCTGCATTCCGCTTCCTGAATTTTGATGATTCTGGATTATAAGTCCAGTGTAGCAAATCACATAGACAGCATTTGTCTATGTGCAGCATTTTTCACCATTTTTCTCATACGGTTTCAGAAAACGAACCCCTCCGATTTGCAGTCGGAGGGGGTTCGCTGTAGATTCAGAAATATGCGCTTATGCCCAGACGAACCAGCAGTAGAGATAGCCGGTCAGGACGGCGAGGAGCGTAAACGGGACGCCGATCTTGAGGAAGTCGGAGGCCTTGACCTCATAGCCCTCCTTCTGCAAAATGCCGATGGCCGCGATATTGGCCGAAGCGCCGATGGGCGTCAGATTGCCGCCGAGCGTCGCGCCGACGAGCAGGCCGAAGTACAGAACATGCGCATCGCAGCCCATCATAGCCGCAATCCCCTGCACGACCGGGAGCATCGTTGCAACATACGGAATGTTGTCAATGAAGGCCGAGATGATAACAGAGCCCCAGACGATGATGGAGTACATGCCGAAGAGGCTGTTTCCGCCGAGTTTTACAAACAGGGCGCTGATGTCCTCAATGACGCCCGTTTCGGTCAGCGTGCCGATGACGACGAACAGGCTCATGAGAAGCAGGAGCGTTTCAAAGTCAATTTCGCCCAGCGCATACTTGATGGGGCCGAAGTGCTTTTTCTGGAGGATGGAGCGGACGAGGCCGATGAGGAACAGCGTCATGCAGATCAGGCCATTTGTAACGGCAGGACGGCCGGGGATGAAGGACGCCGCGATCAGCAGCACGACCGTGCCGACCAGCAGATACGTCGGGAACAGATCCTCCACAACGGTCGGCGCGCCGACCGTGACCTTGCCCTTTTCCTTGCGGAAGATGAACATGATGACGGGGACGGTCACGAGCGCGCCCAACTCAACGGCAAAGAAGATGGAGCATTTGCCGTCCATAAAGATGAAGTCCAAAAAGTCCATGTTGGCGTAACCGCCCAGCATGATGGACGTCGTATCGCCGACGAGCGTCGCCGCGCCCCTGCAGATTGGACGAGACGGCGATGCAAATGAGCAGTGCAACCGGGGACAGGTTCAGCTTTTTTGCGATGGCCAGCGCGACCGGTGCAATCATCAGGACAGTTGCAACGTTATCGACGAACGCCGACACGACGCCTGCGAACACGGACAGCGCGACCGCGACCCACATGACGTTGGGCGTCTTCTGCAACAGAAGATCGGCCATGCGCTCCGGCATTTTGGACTCAATAAACAGCGCGACCGTGCCCATCGTACCGGCGAGCATCAGAAGAACGTTCCAGTCGATGGCGGTAAAGACAGAGGACAGCGGCATCGCACCGGAGACAACGAAGATGACGGCGGAGATGAGCGCGACATAGGGCCGCTTTTTTGGCAGCGCGATCATCAGAATGTAGGTGATGGCGAAGAGGATGATAGTAAACAGCTTCATGACGGGACTCCTAACATTTTCTTATTTCCTTCTTTTCTCAGTCGGCAAAGAATGTGATTTTGCCGCTGGTGATGACGGTGATGATATCGGCGACCAGGCATACGACGGTAACGATGCGCGAGACAGTGGCAAGCACCGCGGGCAGCTCGACAAAGGACAGAATCGACAGCACATAGGCTGCCACCATGATCCAGCCGATGACCTTGGCTTCCGTGGTTTTCCCGGCGGCGCGGTACAGTCCGCCCACCAGACCGTCAACAAAAATCACAAGCACGAGCAGCAGCCATTTCGGCAGCTGGTCGATCCCATTGCGCAGCTTTTCCAGAGTTTCCATGATGTTTGATTCTCCCTGTTTGTATATTGGGGCGGAGTCTCCGCCATTTTTTAAGACGAACGGACCCCGGGAAAGGTTCCCAGAGTCGGAAAAATTTTTTATGCCATGCGCTGGCCGTTGATGACGAGCGCGAAATGCAGGCCTAGCTTCTCTGCCGCGCGGCGGCACAGGAGCATGCGGTCCATGAAAATTTCAAAATACTCGATCACCGCGCATACCTCCGTGTCGATGGCGAGCGTCAGACAGATCTCCTTTTCTGTCAGCGTGACCTCGTGCTTTTTGACGGAGTAATTCACGCGGTCGTGAATATCAAACGCCGCGCGGGCCTTTTCACGCACACGGTTCGCGCGCACGTCCATTTTATCCGCCAGAATGAGCGCCGCTGCCACGGGTTGACCGGGAAAGCTGTCTTTTCGTCGTGGTTGCCGATGTCGGTGATGATGGTGGCCGTCTCCTCGGGACTTGCGCCCATCTTGTCGAGGATACGGAAAGCCATAACCGCGCCGGACTGCGCGTGGTCGATGCGGTTGACGACGTTTCCGATGTCGTGCAGCCAGCCCGCGATCGCAGCCAGTTCGCAGGTGCGGTCGTCATAGCCCAGCGTCTTCAAAATGGCGCTGGCCTGCGCCGAGACAAGCCCCACATGGGCGAAGCTGTGCTCCGTAAAGCCCAGCGCGGACAGCGATTCGTCCGCCTTGCGGATATAGCTTGTGATCTCTTCGCTTTTCTTGACCTGTTCGAGCGTGATAGACATAGGCGCTCCTTTTCTTTCTTTACAGATTTGCCAGCGTCGTGCCGGTCAGCCAGTGCAGCAGCTCCTCGGGCGTGGCGGGCTTCCCGACGGTCAGAAATTCTGTCCGCCCGGGAACCATCTGCGTGTTATCGTCGCTTTCTGCCCAAGTGACGCGCTGTAAAACGCGCGTTTTGCAGGTTTTGAGATCGGTGATCTCCGGCGGCACCTGCCGGTGCTGAATGAGAATGCTTACACTATAATTATCCGAGGTCCAGCGGCCGAAATTCGTCGTCGGCTTGCGCCATTTCCAGCGGCAGCGGGCCCCGCCGTCCTCCATTTTGACCAGCTTCAGATAGCCGCCCTCCACATCCTGCACGCAGCGCATAAGCCAGACGACATGATAGCCCGCCTTTTGGAAAAACTCGCAGACATCGAAAAAATGCGCTTTCATCAGAAGCCCGTCCTGCAGCATGACGACGAACTGATTAATCTGGATGTAGGCAATGCGCGTCTGCCCGTCTACGGTGACGGGGACGCTCCGGTTCTCCTCCGGCACCAGCGACTGCCAGCGCTCGCGCCAATGCTGCTGATCGTCGGCCTTTTCCTGCCGCTTTTGCTTCAAAAACCCAAATAGCATACGCCTGTCCCTCCGGCTGTGTGCGCACCGTTCGTCTGTGACTGCATAACAAATAAATTCTACCTGTCCGGGAAACCCTTGTCAAGAGAATCCTGCATTGACGAAGCAGCCGGAAGCGATTAAAATAAAAAATCATGGTTCATCGCCTCAGGAGGGCTTTTTCATGGACGCCTATCCGAACTTGAATACTCTGTATCTATCTCCGCGCCTGCAGGCGCGGCTTGCGGACGCTGCCGGCTATCCTGTCACGACCATCGTGGCCCCCACGGGCTACGGCAAGACGACCGCCGCACAGTATTTGCAGCGGCGCATCGCCGCCGAAGCACCGGACGCGCGTGTGTTCCGCCAGTTTCTCTCCGGCGGCGGCCGGCAGGAATTCTGGGCCGGGCTCTGCCGCGCGCTACACCGCGCCGCAGCTGTCGGCGCAGCTGCTTTTTGCACTCGGCTATCCGGACAGCCCGCACACACAGCAGCAGCTGCTGGAACTGGTGCAGGACGCACTGCCAGCGCAAAGCCCTGTCTGGTTCATTCTAGACGATGTGCATCTGCTGCAGGGCGGCGAGGCAGCGGAACTTGTCTCGTTTCTGGCCGAACGGCTTCCGCTGCAGATCCATCTGCTCCTGCTCTCGCGCAACCAGATCTTTTCCGAAGCACAGAAGCTGCGCCTCGGCAGCCGTCTGCTTGAACTTAGCGCGGCGGATCTGCGGCTGACGCAGGAGGAACTTGCGCAGTATGCCGGACTTTGCGGTCTGCCGCTTCCAGAGCGGGAGTCGCAGGCGCTTCTGTCCGTCAGCGAGGGCTGGATCGCCATGGTCTATCTGATCTTCCGCGCCTATGCCCAAACCGGCACATGGCGCTTTGACACGAAGGGCATGGACACGCTGATCGAGCAAGTCATGTTCGAGCCGCTTCCCGAGCGGCAGCGTCTGTTTTTGCTGGATAATTGTATGGCAGAGGATTTCAGCGCCGCGCAAGCAGCCTTTGTTTGGCAGGCACCGGATGCGGACGTGCTGCTGCACGATCTGACGCACAACAACGCATTCATCACCGAAAGCACCCCCGGCGTCTACCGATATCACCATATGCTGCGGCAGCTTCTGCGCCGGAAATTCGCTCTTCTGCCGCAAAGCGCGCAGACGGACGCCTGTAGGCGGCTTGGCAGCTGGTACGAGCGCACGGGAGAATATCTGACAGCCGCTGAGTTTTTTCGGCAGGCGGGCGACTGGGACGGACTGCTGCGCACAGCAGCGGCAGACTGCGGCAAGTCCATCGGCGGTGAGCACCGGCAGATGCTGCTTTCCTGGTGCCGCGGCTGCCCGGAGGACGCGCTGCGGCGGCACCCGGACGCGGTGTGTGTGCTGATGCGCAAGCTGTTCTCCTTCCGTGAGATTCCAGAATTGATGCGCCTACGGGCAATTTTACTGGATGCCTTGCAGCCGGGCAGTGCGTTTCCCGAACGGGAACGGGAAAACTATCTCGGTGAATGCGACCTCGTGATGAGTTTCCTGCGCTATAACGACATTGCCGCCATGAGCGTGCTGCACCGCTCGGCCTGCAAACGCATGACGCGCACGACACGCTGCATCGACCTCGGCGGCACATGGACCTTTGGTTCCCCGTCCGTTCTCATGATGTTCCACCGCGCGCCTGGGCAGCTGGACGCGGAAAACGCGCAGATGCGCGACTGTATGCCGTTTTATTACAAGGTCACGGACGGCCACGGCAGCGGCGCGGAGCATTCCATGCAGTGCGAGACGGACCTGCTGCGCGGCAAACTGACCGAAGCTGAGATTGGCTGCCATCTATCGCGAGATGCCGCGCTTGCGCGCGGCCAGTACAGCATTCTGCTGACGGCGGAATTCACGGCCCTTCGGCTGGCACAGTTCCGCGGCAATGCGCCGGACGCAGGACTTGAACGACTCCGGCAGACACTGAAGGGGAACCGGCAGTTCCTGCTGCTGCGCACGCTTGACCTGTGCGGTGCATGGCTGGACGCGCAGCGCGGGAAGGCAGACGCGGACGAATGGTTTATGTCCCCGGAGGCCGACGCATCGTTTCTGGTCCCCGTGCTGCCCATGCTGCGCACGGTGCAGAATGAGGTCTTGCTGACTGCCGGCGCGTATACGAAGCTGCTTGCGCGCAAAGAGGCCTGTGAAGCGCTGAACGAGAGTCTGCACACGAATCTTGCATCCTTGTACCTGCATATCCAGCTGGCCTGCGCAGAAAACCGCCTTGGCCGTACGGATGCGGCTCGGCGGGAGTTGGAAACGGCGTGCACCCTCGCTGTGCCGGACGGATTATACCTGCCGTTTGCCGAGCATACAGCGGATCTCGGCGCCCTTCTGCCGGAGGTTTTTGCCGGAAATGCGGCAGCGCAGGCCGTTCTGCACTGCACAGCAAAGCCGGATGATCGCGGCCTCAGCCCACGCGAACTGGAAATTGCCCAGCTTGCCGCCGCACGGCGGACAAACGCGGAGATCGCCGCGCAGCTGCATCTGTCGGAGGCGACGGTCAAAAACCACCTCAAGCGCATCTTCGACAAGCTGGGGCTTGACGGCGGCGCGCGCGGCAAGCGAAACCTGCTGGCCGATATGCTTCCCGAAAAGATTAGCCCCTGAGGGGCCTATGAAAGCGAGCCGCTCCACGGTAAACTGGTATCAGACCATGTATCGTGGAGCGGTTTTCTCTTTTTCGGAAAATCAGATCGGGAGGACTATTATGAAAAAAATCAGAGCCCTGCTTCTTGTGCTGCTGGCGGCCATGCTGTGCGCGCTGCTGGCCGGCTGCGGCGAGAAGGACGTGTCGGTGTCCGTCACGCTGGTCAACCGCAGCGGGCGCGACATTTCTTCTATCAGCATCACCCCCTCAACCAGCAGTGACTGGGATACGGAGTTCGTCGATGGAATGTTCCATGACGGCGAGAGCATCGAGTCCGGTTTGGGCACCTACAAGGAATCCGAGGTTCCCGATACCTATAATATTCTTGTCTACAACGACGAGAATACCATTCTGTATGATACCAGCGTCGATGAACTGGATTTTGCAATTCAGGACGGTGATTATATCGTCTTCCTGCCGCCGGAGGGCGAGGTTCCCATCGAGATCACACACGACTATGACCCTTCGGCCTATGAACTGGACTATGAGCCGACTGGCTACACCGAAGAGGAATTGAGCGGCGGCGATCTGAGCGGCTACACCGGCTGCTGGAAGCTGGAAAACGAGCCGTTTTATTTTGTCATCAACGAGGAGTTTGAATGGATTGCCATCAATCTCTACGGCGAACAGGTCGGCCCCGGCTATGTGGTCAATGAGGGCGAGTGCATCACGCTTTACATGGAGGACGACTCTGCGCTTGTCTCTCTCTGGCAGACGGCCTACGGCGAGTTAAGCGACGCAGACGGCAGTACGCTCACGCCCATGGAGTATATCATGCTCCTGCCGACGCCGGAGGACGAGCTGAACCAGACCGCCTCCTTCCCCGGCGGCTTTACGAACGTCACGATCAATTATCCCATCCAGATGGAGGCGCACGAGCACCCGAACGTTTCCAACGCCCTGAGCTTCAACGCGGTCATGGAGGACGGCACGGACGATTATTATTCCAACATCACGCTTGCCTTCCAGCCCATCGAGGGTTTCGACCCCTACATGGAAAAGGGCGCGGCGACCGCGAAGACCTATATGATGAAAATGCTCGAGGACTTCATGAAGAGTATGTACGGCAGCTATCTGCTCAAATCCTTCGGCTCGGACTTCAAGGACAACGGCGACTATTACAGCCTGACCGGCTATATGTGGCTCGACGGAGACATCTTCTCCGACGGTCCCTCTCAGCCCGTGCGCGGCTGTATGGAGGTCCGGTATTACGGGCCGACGGGGTATGCCCTTGTCGCAACGACCATCGCGCTCGAAGGCCGCATCCGCAACTACTTTGATATCTGCAACAACATGCTCACGACGTTGTCCTACACTGCCGGCTGGAGCACCGCCCCCAAGGCCCGGCCCGCCTATTCCGGTGACACCGGCGACTACGGCACGCCGTATTACTGGTACGACGAGGACGGAGATATCTGGTACTGGAACGGCTATGAGAACGAGTTCATCGGCTACGGCAGCGACGGCTACATCGATGAGGACAGCGGCGAATACATGGAGTCCAACGACGCGGGCTGGGACTATGACGACGAGTATTACGACGATTATGATCCATGGTCCGATCCCGGCGACGGCTGGGGCGACTACTCGGACGACGAAGACGGCTGGGGCGATTACTTCTAAACCACACCCGGAGAAAGGAGGGCTTTGCGTATGCGCGCAGATCTGGCGCTGATCTTCTTCCTTCTATCCCTCGGAGGCGGGATTGTACTGCTGGCACTGCGGAAAAAACGCGGTGGCGTGCCGCTGCTCACCGGTGGGATCGTCCTGCTCATCTGCGCGGCTGCGCTGGCGCTGTATCTGGCAGCGGCAGCGCTGCTGGTGCTGGCTGTGCGCTGAAAAAAGAAAAAATATCATAGGATTTCACAGATATTTAAAAAACTGCCCCCTAAGATTTTTAATACCATCCTGATATTCTATACTTGCAAGAAGCAAACGTCTTTTTCATTTTTCTCCTTTCTCCATATTTTAAAAGAAACGCGCAGGCAAGCCGGTCACTTGTCTGCGCGTATTCTTTAGCGTCGCTTGACAATCGACGCTATTCTCCCGGAAAACTGTTCACAGTTTCTTTACCGGTTCGTGAAATCCTGTTCAAATTCTTCCTCTATACTAAAAGCACAAAAGGGAAACAAACCGGACGGTTCTCTTTTTGTACGGTTTGACCATCCGGCGATGCGCTGTCTGATGCCGCGGAAAAATCTGCGGATAAGCCGACAGACGTGCGCGTGACAATCGCCGTTCTCCTCCTCCAAATTCTTCATTATTTTCACCCCTGTTTTCCTTACGCGCAGTCCAAAGGCGGGCTATAGCGCACTCAGAACAGGGTCAGCTGGCTGGTGAGGGGGAGGGTGCCGAAGGCGCCGGCGGATTGCAGCTGGTCGATGAGCGTCTTCGATACCTTCGGGCAGGCGTCGGCAAATTCCTCGACGGACAAAAACTCCATTCTGTCGCGGGCATTCATAAGGTCCCATGCCGCCGTCTCACCGAGACCGGACACGGCCACGAACGGCGGGCGGAGCTGCCCGTCCTCGATCAGGAATTTCGTCGCGTGCGAATGATAGATATCGATCGGCGCGAAGGAGAAGCCGCGCAGGTAGAACTCGTAGCAGACCTCCAGCGTGGTGAACAGATCGTCATCCTTGGCCGTGGAATCCTCGTCTGCCTTGATCTCCTGCAGCTTCTTTTTGACAAGCTCGATGCCGTGGCACATCATCGCCGCGTCAAAGCCACCCTTCTGGCTGCGGCGATAGAAGTATGCGGCGTAGAACGCCAACGGCTGGTGCACCTTGAACCACGCGATGCGGAAGGCCATCATGACATACGCTGTCGCGTGCGCCTTGGGGAAGAGGTATTTGATCTTCTTGCAGGAACCGATGTACCACTCCGGCACGCCCGCGGCCTTCATCTCTTCCTCTGCGCCCTCGGGCAGGCCTCTGCCCTTTCGGACGGCCTCCATGATCTTGAACGACCGCTTTTCCGGCATGCCGCACTTGATGAGATAGAGCATGATGTCGTCGCGGCAGCCGATGGCCTCGCCGAGAGTCGCGGTCTTCGACAAAATGAGATCGCGCGCGTTGCCCAGCCAGACGTCCGTGCCATGGGAGAAGCCGGAAAGCCGGATGAGGGTATCGAATTTCGTCGGCTGCGTCTCCTGCAGCATGCCTCTGGTGAAGCCCGTGCCGAATTCCGGGATAGCGACGGAGCCGACCGGCCCCAGGATCGGATCGTTCTCATACCCCAGGACCTTGCTGGACGTGAAGATGGACATGGTGTCCTGATCGTCGAGCGGGATCTTCTGCGCGTCAACGCCGGTCATGTCCTCAAGCATGCGGATCATGGTCGGGTCATCGTGACCGAGCATATCAAGCTTGAGAAGATTTTCTTCCATCGAGTGGTATTCAAAGTGCGTCGTAATCCACTCGGAGTCCTTATCGTCCGCCGGGTGCTGCACGGGGCAGAAGTCCCAAATCTCGTTCTCCTGCGGAATGACGACGAGGCCGCCGGGGTGCTGGCCGGTCGTGCGCTTGACGTTGACACAGCCGAGCGCCAGCCGGTTCTCCTCCGCCTTGGGGACGGTCTTGTTCCGCTCCGACAGGTACTTTTTTGCGTAGCCGTAGGCCGTTTTCTCCGCGACGGTGCCGATCGTGCCCGCGCGGAAGACGTGCGTCTTGCCGAACATCTGCACACAGTAGGCGTGCGCCTTGGCCTGATATTCGCCGGAGAAGTTGAGATCGATATCCGGAACTTTATCGCCGCCGAAGCCGAGAAAGGTTTCAAAAGGAATATTGAACCCGTCCTTGTCAAGCTTCGCGCCGCACTTCGGACATACGGCATCTGGCAGGTCCGCGCCGCAGGCGCAGTCAGCCGGAACATCGAACGTGGTAAACTTGCACTGCGGGCAGCGGTAGTGCGGCGGATAGGAATTGACCTCCGTAATGCCGGACATGAAGGCCACAATGGACGAGCCGACCGAGCCTCGGGAGCCGACAAGATAGCCGTGCTCCAGCGAGTTCTGCACCAGCTTCTGGGCCGACATGTAGATCACGTCGTAGTGGCAGGAGATGATATCGTGCATTTCCGTATCAACGCGCTTCTGCACAAGTTCGGGCGGATTTTCGCCGTAAAGCCGGTGAAGCTTTCCGTAGACAAGGGCTTTCAGGTCTTCAACGGAGTTTTCGATCTTTGGCGCGAACAGATTGTGCGGCACGGGCCGCAGCGTCTCGCACCAGTCAACGATACGGTTCGGGTTTTCAATGACAACCTCATGCGCCTTTTCCGGGCCGAGATAGGAGAATTCCTCCATCATCTCATCTGTCGTGCGCAGATACAGCGGCAGCGGCCGGTCGGCATCGGGCATCTGCTTGGTGGCAAGCAGGATGTGGCGGAAGATTTCGTCCTCCGGGTCAAGGAAGTGCACATCGCCTGTCGCCACGACAGGCTTTCCGAGTTCCTCGCCGAGCCGGACAATCGTCCGGTTGAAGCCGCGCAGTTCTTCCTCGTCCTCGGCAAGCCCCTTGTCGAGCATGAAGCGGTTGTTGCAGATGGGCTGAATCTCCAAAAAGTCATAGAAGCTTGCGATACGCTTGAGTTCTGCCCAGCTTTTGTGGTTCAGGATTGCCTGAAACAATTCGCCCGCCTCGCAGGCCGAGCCGATAATCAGGCCCTCCACGCCATTGCAGCAGTTCGGACTTCGGCATAATGGGCACGCGCTTGAAGTATTTGAGATTGCCATAGGAAATCAGCCGGTAGAGATTGCGCAGGCCGATGGAATTTTTGGCAAAGACGATGATATGCCGCGCACGGCGGTCGAGAATTTTGCTGCCGGAGCGCAGCTGCTCCATGCGCGGGTTGATCTTCTGAAGCGAGTCCAATCCCTGCTCCTGCATCATCTTGAAAAAGCGCATGAGCAGATACCCGCAGGTGATCGCGCGTCGTCGGAGGCGCGGTGATGGTTGAAATCCGGCAGACTCAGTGCATCGGCGACAATATTCAGCTTATACTTGCCGAGTTCCGGCATCAGATTCTGTGCCAGAATGAGCGTATCAATATAGGTCGGATGGAATGGCGATGCCCAGTCTTTCGCACGCCGCCGTCACGAAGCCGATATCAAAGTCCGCGTTGTGCGCGCACAGGGGGCGGCTGCCGACGTATTCCAGGAATTTCGGCAGTGCCTCGGAAATATCCGGCTGCCCGGCGAGCATCTGGTCGTTGATGCCTGTCAGATCGACGATCTTCGGCTGCAAGGGCCGGTGCGGGTCAACGAAGGTCTGGAAGGTGCTGAGAACCTCGTTTCCCTTCATGATGGCCGCGCCGATCTCGATGATCGTGTCATGAAGTGAGGACAGGCCGGTCGTTTCCAGGTCGAACGCGACGTATTCCTCGTCAAAGGAAAAGTCTCCGTCCCCGTGGACGGCGATGCGGTCATCGACGTCGTTGACGTAGTAGCCCTCGCAGCCGTAGAGAATCTTGATGTTCTGGTCTGTACCCGCGACCTTGGCTTTGCTCGCAGCCTTCATCGCGTCCGGGAACGACTGTGCGCCGCCGTGATCGGTGATGGCGATGGCGCGGTGGCCCCAGCTGGCTGCACGCTTGACGGCGGCTCCGGTATCGGTCAGCGCATCCATGGAGGACATAGTCGTATGCAGGTGCAGTTCGACGCGCTTTTCAGGGTAAGTATCGCGGCGCTTGGGCGCCTCGATCTTCTCCATGGCGTTCGGCTGAAGCACCATTTCATTGTCATAGCGGTCAAAGCTCATCTTGCCCTGTACACGCAGCCACATGCCGGCCTGCACGTTGTCGATGATGGGCTTGGCCTTGGCAGCCTCCATAAACTGATTGACACGGACGGAGCTGGTATAGTCCGTCATATCGAAGCAGACGACCCACGCGCCGCGCTTCTTCAGCTCCCGGTGCTGCACAGCGAAGACCTTGCCCTCGACGATCACGCGGAACATGTCGAGATTCAGTTCCTCCATCCGGACGGGCTTGCCTGCGAACGGGCGGCCGTAGAACAGCGCACCCGTAGGCTCTGCCGGCGCGGCCGAGCCTGCGCCGGAGGACTTTGCGCCGCTCTGCGGTGCGCTGGCCGTAATTGCAGGCGCATTTTTGAGCGCCTCGGCGCGGATACGCGGCCGTCTCTTCAAACAGTGCCCGGCCCTCGAGATTGCTGTGCGCTTCGACTTCGATTTTTTTCGTCACGCCGAAGCGGTCGCGCAGGAACTGCTCGGCCTTTTTTGCGTTCTGGAGGATGGAATCCTTGCCGTTGGCGCGCAGATGGATGGTCACGGTGTTATCCTCGACCGTATATTGCGCCCCGGCCAGAATGGCGGCCGAGGGCGAGAACGCGCGGATGAACACCTGCGCCAGATCGCGGAAGTCCATATGCGGCAGCTCCTCTTCCGGATAACGCACCGAAAGCTCCAGCGACTTCAGGCCGTAGGCCTTTTCTACGGCCCGGCAGAGCGTCTGGAGCTGCTTTTCCGCGAAATACTTCTCCGCCTGCGCGTCGAGGCGGATGGTGCGCGCATCCCGGTCGAGCTCGGCGTGGACGACGGCGAGGCGCTCGAGCGCCTGCGCCAGCTCCTCCGGCGGCTCAAAGCCTGGGAACAGCGCGGGGGAAAAATACTTCACTCATGGTTTTACAACTTCTCTATGTACTCTAGCAGTGCGGGCAGCAGTTCGTCATACGGGAAGCTTTTTCAGCTGCTTCCCCCGGACGAACAGAATGCCGCAGCCGTCGCCGCCGGCGATGCCGATGTCGGCTTCCCGGGCCTCGCCGGGGCCGTTGACCACGCAGCCCATGACCGCCACGGTGATGGGCTTTTCGCAGGCGGCAGCGCCTGCTCGACCTCGTTTGCCAGCCGGATGAGATCAATGCGCGTGCGCCCGCAGGTGGGGCAGGCGACGATGTTCACGCCGGTCCTTCCGCAGCCCGGCGGCCTTCAGAATGTCCTTCGCCGTCAGCACCTCCTGCACCGGGTCGGCCGTCAGCGACACGCGCATCGTATCGCCGATGCCCTGACACAGAAGGCGCCGATGCCCATAGCGGATTTGATGGTGCCCATGCGCTCGGTGCCCGTTTCGGTCACGCCGACGTGCAGCGGATAGTCCGAACGCTCGGAGAACAGCCGGTACGCCTCGATCATCAGCGGGACGGAACTGGATTTCATCGATACGCAGATATCGTGAAAGCATACTTTTCCAGCAGCGCAATATGCCCGAACGCACTTTCCACCAGCGCCTCCGGCGTGGGGTGGCCGTACTTTTCCAGAAGCCGCGGTTCCAGACTGCCGCCGTTCACGCCGATGCGAATGGGGATGTTCCCGCGCGCCGCAGGCCTCGACGACCGCGCGCACCCGCTCTTCCCCGCCGATGTTGCCGGGGTTGATGCGGATCTTGGCCGCGCCGTTTTCCGCCGCGCAGATGGCGAGACGGTAATCAAAGTGGATATCCGCGACCAGCGGCAGGGGAGACGCCGCGCAGATATCTCCGAAGGTCTCTGCCGCCTCCATATCCGGCACGGCCAGCCGCGCAATCTCGCACCCGGCGGCGGCCAGCGCGCGAATCTGTGCAAGCGAGCCTTCCACGTCGGTCGTCCTTGTATTCAGCATCGACTGGATCGAGACCGGCGCGCCGCCGCCCACGGCGACGGGCCCGACCTGGATCCGCTTTGTCAGCTTTCGTTCCATTCAGTGCACCAGCTTCCAGATATCCTTAAATGTGATAAACGCCATGAAGGCCAGCAGCAGGATCATGCCTGCCGCGTGAATATAGCCTTCATACTTGGAGGGAATTTTCTTCTTCGTGATCGCGGTGAACACCGTGTTCACCAGAAGCAAAAATGCGCGTCCGCCGTCGAGCGCAGGAAGCGGCAGCATGTTCATGACAGCCAGATTGATTGCGATGAATGCGCCGAGATACAGCACGTTCAGAATGCCGTCCGCCGTCGTCGCGGCGGACTCGCCGGTCTGGGCGATGGCGGACACCACGCCGACCGGCCCGGACATGTCGTTCACCGATACCAGCCCGGACACCAGATCCCCGAGGCTCATCCAGGCGAGCCGCGCAAAATCCAGCGCCGTGTACCACGTGTTTTTGAGCACCGTTCCGACGTTTTTTTCCTCGTAGCCGAAATACAAGCCGTATTTATACTGCTGCACGCCGTCCACGTCGTAGAGCTTCTGCTGCATGGCAAAGTCCTGCAGCTCGACCAGCTTTCCGTCCCGCTTCACGACCAGATCGTAGCTGCCCGTCTTGTTGCGGGAAAGGAGCGTGGAGACGTCGGAATAGATATACACGCGCCGGCCGTCGATCTTGTAAAGCTCATCGCCAACCTGAGCCCCTGCTCGGACTCCAGCGGGCAGCCGTCAAAGAAGCCGGAGATCTTCGCCGTTGAGAAGCCCGCGACGCAGGAGTAGATCATAGCCAGCACGACAAGGCCTGTCAGGAAGTTCATGAACGAGCCTGCTGCCAGAATGATCAGCCGTTTCCACCAGACTTTGGAGGTAAAGGCCCGGGATTGTCGGATTCCTCATCCTCGCCCTCCATTGCGCAGTAGCCGCCCACGGGGATGCAGCGCAGCGCATAGAGCGTCTCGCCCCTTTGCTTTTTCACGATGGCCGGGCCCATGCAGATGGAAAACTCGTTCACCTGCACGTCCAGCGCTTTGGCCGTCAGAAAATGGCCCAGTTCGTGGATGAAGATCAGAAAGCCAAAAATGAGGATTGCAAAGAGAATATACATGAAATCACCTTTCAGAAAACCGCTCACGGGTATGGATGCGGGCGAGGCGGTCGGCCTCAAAAATATCGGCAAGCGACGGCTCAGCCGTGACCGGCAGCCGCAGCGCCGCCGCCACGGCGTCCGGGATGTCGTAGAACCCGATCCGGTCCTGCAGATAGAGGGCGACGGCCTCTTCGTTGGCGGCGTTCATGGCCGTGCAGGCTGTGCCGCCGATCTTTGCCGCCTCTTTGGCAAGCGCGAAGCAGGGGAAGGCGGCTTCGTCGATGGGATCGAAGGTCAGCGGGCCGCAGGAGAGCAGATCGAGGGCGGGAGCCGGGTTGTGCAGCCGGTTCGGGTACGTCATGGCAAGGCCGATGGGGATGCGCATATCGGGCACGCCCAGCTGCGCCAGTACCGCGCCGTCGACGAACTCGACCAGCGAATGCACGACCGACTGCCGGTGGATGACGGCCGTGACCTTCTCCAGCGGCAGCTCATACAGCCGCATGGCCTCGATGATCTCGAGCCCCTTGTTCATGAGCGTTGCACAGTCAACCGTGATTTTCGCGCCCATTTTCCAGTTGGGGTGGCGCAGCGCGTCTGCTTTGGTCACGGACGCCAGTTCTTCCCGGCTTTTTCCCGAAGAACGGCCCGCCGGAGCAGGTCAGGATCAGCCGCTTGACCTCCCGCTGGTCCCGGCAGCCCATCAGGCACTGGAAAATGGCCGAGTGCTCGGAATCGACGGGGATGATCTCCGTACCGGATTCCCGCGCGGCAGCCTGCATGATCTGCCCTGCGCAGACCATCGTCTCTTTATTGGCAAGGGCAATGCGCTTTTTTTCGTGAATCGCCGTCAGCGTGGGCCGCAGCGCGGCAAAGCCGCACACGGCCACAACGACCGTATCGGCCTCCGGCAGAGCCGCGGCCTCGCACAGCGCCTCCGCGCCCGCGAGCACCCTTATATTCATATCCGCCAAACGGACTTTTAATTCCTCCGCGGCGGCTTCGTCCGTCAGAACGGCGAGTTCCGGCCGGTATTGGCGGCACTGCGCTTCCAGCAGGTCCACGTTCGCTTCCGCCGTCAGCGCAGCGACGCGCAGGCCCAGCTCATCCGCGACAGACAGCGTCTGCCGCCCGATCGAGCCGGTCGAGCCTAAAATCGTGATCGTATGTGTCATAGCTTCTCCAGCAAAACAGCATCGCGTACACGACAGGCGCAAGGAACAGCGTCGAGTCAAACCGGTCGAGCACGCCGCCGTGGGTCAGGAAAATGTGGCTGTAGTCCTTGATGCCCGCCTCACGCTTGATGAGGCTCGTCGAAAGATCACCCAGCTGGCCGAAGAGATTGGCGACGACGCCGATGACGGCTAGGAACCACAGCGGCAGCTCCATCTGCCAGACAAGCTTCGCAACAAGCCCCAGCAGCACCATGCCGATCGGCGCTGCCGACCGGGCCCGCAAGGAAGCCTGCCCAGGTTTTGTTGGGGCTCACTTGCGGCGCAAACTTCTTATGGCCGAAGGCCATACCGCCCAGCATCGAAAAGCTGTCGCCGATAAACGCGATGACGAACGGCATCAGGACGCACGCGGGCGAGACATTGCGCAGAAGGCCAATGCAGCTGTACATCGCCGGGAACAGGAAGCCCGCCACGACGCAGACCGCGACGGTGGCAAACGGCAGCGCCGTTTCCTTCCCGTGCGTCACGACTGCGATGAGAAACAGCGCCGCGACAAATACATACGCGCACGCGAAATACAGCCGGTCACCGACCGCCGTCCACCAGCCGTCCATAGAGATGTATGCCACGGTCAGGACAGCCATCAGCATCGTCAGCCCGTAGACGAGCGGCGTGACTGCTTACCCGCCGTGTGCAGCAGCTCCCACGCGGCGGCAGCCGCGATCGCTGCGGTCAGGATCCACGCGGCGACCGGCGGCAGGATGACGAGAACACCACGATCAGCAGCGGCACGCCGATGGCGGCAACGAGAAGTCTTTGTTTCATTTCCGACCTCCAAACCGGCGCTCGCGCGTCCGGTAGGACGCGATCGCCTTGTCGAGTTCCTGTTCATCAAAATCGGGCCAGAGCACATCCGTGAAATAATACTCGGCATACGCCGACTGCCAGAGCAGGAAGTTCGACGTGCGGATCTCGCCCGAGGGCCGGATGATGAGCTCCGGGTCCGGGATGCCGTCGGTGTAGAGATAGTGCGCAAAATCGCACTCCGTCAGCTCCTCCGGCTTTTTGAGGCCCTGCACGCAGTCGGCGGCAAAGCGCCGTGCGGCGTGGACGATCTCGTCCCGGCCGCCGTAGTTGATGCAGATGTTGGCCTGAAAGCCCTGATAGTGCGTGGAAATTTCGTCTGTGCGGGCAATGAGCGCGCGCAGCGTGGGGGAGATCGGCCCGAGCTCGCCGAGGATCTTCAGCCGGATATGGTCGCGTTCCATCTCGTCGATGGCCTCGTGCAGATACTTTTCAAACAGCGCCATGATGGCCTGCACCTCGTCCTGCGAGCGCTTCCAGTTTTCCGTGGAGAACGCGTAGACCGTCAGGTACTCGACGCCGAGATTTTTGCAGTAGGTGGCGATACGGCGGAACGTTTCCGAGCCTGCCGCATGGCCCATCTTGCGCGGCAGCCCGCGCTGTTTTGCCCAGCGTCCGTTGCCGTCCATGATGATGGCGATATGCCGCGGGAGCGTGTTGTTTTCCATATAAAATTAGCCTTTCACGACAAAAGCCGCCGTCCGGCGGCTTTTTATCTGCCCAATAGCCGGGGCTTTTGAATTGGTTGCGAACAGGGGCCGGCTGCATCGCAAAGTTTTGGCCGCATAGCGGCCAAAATTCACGTTTTTCCGAAGAAAATTTTTGCCGAGGGGATTCGGGCAAATTTCGTCAAAAATGAGTTCTATTTTATTTGGGCCTGCGGGCGTCCGCAAACTCAGCGAGGCGTTGGAAGCCGCGCTTAGATCTCCATCAGTTCCTTTTTCCTTCTTGGCGCACATCTCGTCGATCTTCT
>VOFC01002388.1_pt1 | contig 49500 bp, 76 predicted proteins | sample 5384161 | NCBI WGS metagenome assembly VOFC01 (sample SAMN12384722, study PRJNA508395) | human gut metagenome | isolation source: healthy gut B | host: Homo sapiens | reverse complement strand
TTTGTTTGATAAACCGATGTCATGGAACAGATTTGAAGAAAAATATTTGTAATTTAAAAGACGGTACCTGAACCGACCCCCAAAAGTCAGACTTTTCGTGGTCACCTCAATGGCGTTGCTTGTTATTAAAGTGATTTTCAGAATTGTGGCGAAGAAAATCCCCACAATGAAGCCGTTGGATAAGTAAAAAAATTAAAACATCATTGTTTATAGAAATATAGACAATGATGTTTTTTTATTTAAAGCACATAAATTTCCAATAATTGCTACCAAGTTTCCGGAATAAGCTACCACTTAGTCAAAAAATGTTGACATTCTCAAAAATTTTATATAAAATCCAGTTGTAATCACAGAAATATATTTTCAACTTTTCTATGATTATTACTAAAACAAAATGTTATTAAAGGTTTAAATAAATATTTATGTTGATAATCATTATTCATATCATCAGTTTAGTGAGCTTATCACAAAGAGATATTCTAAAATTTTACATGATACAAGAAAAATTAATTCGATATAAAATTTATTTATAAATTTTAATAACACAAAAACATAATAATGATTTTATTTTCAAAATAAAATAAAGAGATACCAATAATCTTAATTCTTTGCCGGGTAGCATGAGTTAAAAATAATTGAGTACCTCTTATACATAAAATTATATAACAATTTATCTTTGTTTGTCAAGTCATGTATAAGAGCTTTATTTTGTTGCATAAATACTTCAGTGTTATAAAAATGAAAGAAAGTTTTTTATTATATAAAGGTAGTGTAAAGTGAATTATGAAAACAATGACTCATCACAAGTGTATAAACACTTAGTTTTTTGAAGGAGCTAATAAAAACACTTTACACTACCAGAAAAAAAATTGGAGGAAATTAAAATGAAAAGACAGATTTTAACTATTATATCATTAATTCTTACAATCGGAATGATTCTACCAACAGCGAATGCAGAAGAAACAAGTACATATTCAGACTATGTTGTAGAGGGTCAATCGACTTATGCGGATTCATTCGGTCTAATGAAAGGATATGACGACGGAACATTCAAACCTGATAACAATATGACACGTGCAGAATTTACATCAGCATTAATGAGAGCGGCTGTAATTGCCAATCCCGATGCACAACTCGCAGAAATCAATTTTTCTGATATAGACAAGTCGTATTGGGCATATGATGATATTGCTAAAGCAGTTTCAATAGGTTTTATAAGTGGTTATGATGACGGAACATTTCGTCCGGCGGACAACGTCACATACGAGCAAGCAATAACAATGATATTCAACGTGCTTGGATATAAGCCTGTTGCGGATTTATATGGCGGATATCCGCACGCATATATGTCATTGGGTTATTACAATAGGTTCTTCAAATCTTCAACAGATAACAGAAACGGCAATATTGAAATGAATGAAACAAAGGAAAAGACGGCGATTACGCGAAGAGATGCTATGGATATGCTTGGAGGTATGTTATTTACACCAATATGCGTTGTAACGGATTACAAAACTGCATTTGACGGCAGTAATGAGCCGATTTATGAAATAGGTGGAAATGGCACTGTTAAACAAACATTATTTACAATAAAAAATGCTAAATAGCAGCAATATTACAAATATTCCTATATAAAAATTTGCTTATATTACGGTATATTAATAATTAATAAAAAGGTTGTGATTATGATGAAAAAACGTTTCTTATTGCACTGTCAATTTTGACATTAACAAGTTCCCTAAATGCTTTTTGCAAGCACGCTTGACGACAATGTTATTGAAGATTTATACAACTTTAAAATTATAGCTGATAAATCAGATATACGACCAAATAATAATATTACAAGAGCAGAAGCTGTTAAAATGATATGTATTGCGGAAGGAAATGACGTATTTGACAATGACAAACAGATACTCAAATTTTCTACGATGTTCCTACAAGTCATTGGGCTGCAAAATATATAGAAATTGCTGTTGATGACAGCATAATAAGCGGATATGAAGACAATACATTTAAACCCGAACAGTATGTAACATATCAGGAATTGCATAGAATGATAGTTTCTTCTTTAGGATATAATCTTTATGCAGAACAAGCAGGTGGTTACCCGAAAGGTTATATTACTTATTCAAATGCTCTTTGAAATAAGCAAAAATATGAGTTTGGACAATTCTGCTTTTGGGAAATCAAATCCATTCATATCGTTTAGAAAAAATTTTGAGTGGCGAAGTGGAATATTAATATATTTGCTACCAAGTTTCCGGATTAAGCTACCACTTTAGTCGAAAAATGTTGACATTGCAAACATTTCTATATAAAAATTTGCGAAACACGGAAATTCCAAATAAAAAAGCGATTGACGAATCATCACAATTAGTTGAATTATCAACGGTTTTGAGGACGGCACTTTTAAACCACAGGACAATTCCAGCTAAAATCAGCGATTGACGAATTAGCACAACTATGTTCGCAACAGTTTGAGGCTACTCGGACACTTTTAAACCACAGGACAATGAACATTGCGACAGACAATGTTCAGTATTTTTCTGATTTTACAATGAGCCATTGGGACTTACAAATATGCCGATTATATAATGAGAAGTGCCGACATAGTAAGCGGCGAAAGCAACTGCATTTTTAAACGGTTTTGAGGACGGCACTTTCAGACCGGACAACAATGTTACAATTATACAGCTTTTGAAAAATGGCAATATGTTCGTTGGGCGAGTTACAATACGGTAGCGGAAAAATACGGTTTCAGCAAAAGTATTGCAGTTGACGACATCAATCAACCTGCCACACGTGAACAAACTGCTCAAATAATTTCAAACACAATAAATATACCGATTAAACGTTTTGGAGCAATCAATTCAATAACGGCAGACCACAAAACAGAGTCCGAAAAATTCTTAGTAACATACGACGGCAGTAAAGAATATTATCCGCTTACAACATTAAAAAACTATGTTGCAAACAAACGATTGGGGCAATCAGACGGCTTTTGCAACTAAATCCCCTCTTGAAAATTCGGAAGAATTTTACGCATACGCAACAATCAAAAAATATATCACAGTCGAAAATATCTGTTAAACCCGAGGGACTTTTAATCAACACAGACGGCAGTGTATATTCGTCTGAAGATACTTTTGAGGCTGAAAGCAACGGAATAACTCTTGACGAAAACACTACTTACTATTTGTATTTCAAGAAAATCAATAACGTATGGATATTGGATAATTACGTGATTTTTAATCAATTTAATTAATCCCAAGCCGAATTTGCTTTACAAATTCGGCTTTTGTTATCTTGACAGTTATGATACAATAAAATTAACAATCGTATTTTAAAGAGGTATTATAGCTATGAAAATAAAAACAGCAAAAAGCAAATAAAAACGTTTTTAATCGAAGAATTTGGGAAAGACAGAGGCAGTGCGTTATTTGATTAGCAAGAAAAAGCACTCAACACGATTATCAAAAACACAAAAAATAAATCAAAAATCAGATGAAAACGCTTATTAATACAATTCTCCCACGCATAGCACTGTACAAGGTTTTGTCAAAAGCGGTTTTACGGAAGATGTCGTATACAAGCATATGCGAAAATATATGCTTGATATAGTTGCGGCAAAAAGCACTCATCTACGGCGAAAATGGAGTTGATACCGGGATTTTATGCACTTTACAGCAACATAACTCTTAAAATTATGCGTAAAACCGACTTACAGGAAAGCGAACAAACTCACGGCAAGAATTACTTTAATCTTACCATTAAAAAGTTTTGGCACTACCGCTTGCGTAGAAAAACGGCTGTGCGGAGTTGTGCCGTCTGTTTTGCGATGTTGACAACGTTACATACGGCGGTCTGAAAAAAATAGGATTTACTCGCACCAAAACATTGGGTTACGGCGGAGATTGCTGTGATTTTCATTTTTCAAAAAATAGTTTTGACTATTTGTCCCCCTTTGAGAAAGGACAACCCTTTTCTCAAAGGGCTTTTTTTGATTATTTTCCTCAATTTTGTAAAGTAAACTCTATTTCCAAGAAAAAGCCTTGAATTTAATAGTGCAGTTATGATATAATAGGACTGATAGCTTTTTAGACGCAGTTATTGTATGCGTCAAAGCACACAAATTATAAACCAACCATAAAGGAGGAATCCGAATGGCAGAAAAATACGGTGAAGTACCACCGAAGTTCACAAAAAAAATGGTGGGAATATTTTTGGGATTACTACAAATGGCACGTTATAATTACGGTTGTAGCTGTTCTTATTGCGTCCGTAACCATTGTACAATGTGCGACACGTCCGAAATACGATATGAATGTTGTTTACGCGGGACATATGAATTATTCCGAAGAAGAAATTAACAAGCTTAAAGAAATAATTTCCGAACGTATAAGCGACATTGACGGAAACGGCGAAAATTCAGTACTTCTAAGCACACTCGTTTTTGCGGACAATGCAGGCAGCGAAGAATACGACTATGCTATTCAAACAAAGCTCGACTTAACGTTTACGGACGACTGTTCATTTATTTATCTTATGGACAAGGCTAACGTAGACGCTCAAATGCAAAAAAAAAGTTGTAGACCAAATTTATGACTGCACTGACAGTTTTATAGACTCGTCTTCCGACAAAGTCGTTAAAGCCGCTGACGGCAAAGGTTATGCGGTAAATCTAAAAGACAGCCGGCTTTTTTTAAAAGACAACGGTATTTACTGTGACGATCTATACATTCTTATTCGCCGCAACTACAAAGATGACGAAAAAAAATACTCAGGCACACGATGACTCAATCGCCGTTGCCGAGGCACTTGTAAAATAAATCACACGAAGGAGGGTTTTTATTGGCAGTCGTCAAACCCGAAATTAAAACAACAGAATATGAAATGTTTTCTCGATACAGAGAAACAGGCGACATCGCCCTTCGTGACGAAATCGTTTCTTCTTACATATATATAGCCGAAATTCTTTCACGTAAATTTATCAACCGCGGTGTTGAATATGACGATATATTTCAAGTCGCATGTATGGGAATTTTATATGCGGTTGAACGTTTTGACCCTGACAAAGGCGTTAAATTCGCCACATATGCAACCCCTACGGTGATGGGCGAAATACGCAAGTATTTCAGAGATAAAGGCAACTTTATCCGTATTCCGAAGACGTCTTTATGAAATATTCTACAAAGCGGAAAAAAAATCAAGCGTGTTTCAAGCGAAATTTCGCAAGAGGAAATTGCAAGAATACTCAACATTCCCGAAAAACTGCTTGAGAATGTATACGAAGTAGGTGATACATCATTTATAAAGTCACTTGAATACGAGGCATATGCAGACGGTGAATTGAATTTCTCAAACCTTATCGGCATTGAGGACAGCAATTTTCTTATGATAGAGGACAAGGATTTTATTAAATATTGTATGAGTCGGCTTTCCGCCGATGAACGCAAATTTATTGAATATCGTTACTATGACGAAAAAAGTCAAAAGGAAATTTCAGAAATAATGGGTATTTCTCAAATGCAGGTGTCGCGAATGGAAAAACGCACTTTGAAAAAATTGAGAAATCTTTATTTTAGAGATTAATTTTAGGAGGAAAAATTATGCTTACAGAAAAGAAAAAAAGAATTTATTGAGTTTATGATGGAATCTGATGTTCTTCGTTTCGGCGATTTCGTAACAAAGAGCGGAAGAAACACACCTTATTTCGTAAACACAGGTAACTTCCGTACAGGCAAAAAAAAATTGCCACACTCGGCAAGTTCTATGCCGCACTTATAAAGGAAAACTGCGGTGATAATTTTGACTGTATGTTCGGTCCGGCTTACAAGGGTATCCCTCTTGCAACTGCCGCCGCAGGTGCACTTTTTAACGAATACAAAATCGACAAGCCTTATTTCTTCAACAGAAAAGAAGAAAAAGACCACGGTGAAGGCGGTTCACTTGTAGGCTACAAGCCACAGGACGGCGACAAAGTTATCATTATTGAGGACGTTATAACAGCCGGTACAGCCGTAAGAGAAACTATGCCGATACTAAAAAATGCTGCAAATGTAGAAGTTAAAGATATGTTCATTTCCGTAAACCGATTGTGAAGTAGGTCAAAACCCTGAAAAAAGACAACCATTATGGAAGTTATGGAGGATTTCGGAATTAACGTACACGCTATTATTACTGTTCAGGATATTTACGAATATCTGAAGCAAGACGGTTCATACGGCGATATTCTTACAAAAATGAAGGAATATATGGACACTTACTGCGTTTTCTAAACGGAGGTGATTAAAATTAAACGATTATTTAAAATTATTGTTCCGACTGTACTGCTTTCTTATGCTTGCGCTTACCGCACACGCATATAATGTGGTTGATTTGCCGGAAAATATGACTTTTTCTGACGCACTCGGGTTTTCAATGCAGATGAAATAACGCGTATAACGGTTTCGGATATTGCCGAGGGCAAATATACCGACCTCACAAAAGACGAAATAAACGAATTTTACTCAACAATTCAAGATATGACTGTTTACAGAAAGATAAACCCTACCCCATTCCGCGGTATTTCCGTAAACATCTACACAAATGACGGCGTAAAGAGCTATATGCTTAATTCGGGTTTGCAGATTGGTATGTACGGAAGCAACAATTACGTTTGCTACAAATTAAATAAGGCAAATACAGAAAAATTGCTTTATCTTGACAGTATGTACCGCGATGCAGAAGAAAAGGTGAACGGTGAGAAAATACACCGCGTTACGTCAAACGACTTTTTTGAAACTTCCGTCATCACCTTGGGCACAGCCTTTTGCAAGAGAGGCGGCAAGCAAAAATATTTTGCCGTATGAATTTACAGGCAACTATTCTGAAAATATTACACGTGAACAATTTTGTATATTGCTTGCAAATCTAATTTGCGTGAAAGAAAATTACTCGTCACTTGACAAGTATATGCAAGACCAAAACAAGCCGTATCTAAAAAATTACTTTGTCGATTGTAACGACGCTGACGATTCCGTCAACATACTTTACGCACTCGGCATTGTAAACGGTAAAGACGAATCACATTTCGACCCTGACGGCACAATAACGCGTGAAGAGGCGGCAACACTGCTATGTAAAGTTGCGGAAATGTATATGTGGATCGGAACAGAAACAAGCCTTACATACAACACCGATTTAATCTCCCCTTGGGCAAAATTCTTTGTAACTTGGGCGAACGAACACGGTATAATGACAGGTATTACGGAGGAAGAATTTAATCCGCAAGGTCAGTATACTGTTGAACAAGCCGTTGCAACAATCGTCAGACTTTATAATTTGTTATCATAAGATTCTAAGGACAAAGCTGTTTTAACTTTGTCCTTTTATATTGGTACAATATTGTAATTTTATTTATAAAAAATGTTGCAAAAATACACTATACTACTTTACAACGCTAAAAAAAAGCGGTATAATATAATGTGATAAACAAATTTTGTTTATGTATGAAAAATAAAAGGAGCGTTTACAATGGAAATCTCAATCACAAAAACAACCACTCCAAAACAAAAGCCTGCTGATGAATCAAAGCTTGGTTTTGGTCAATATTATACCGACCATATGTTCATTATGAACTATGACGAGGGAGAGGGTTGGCACAACCCAAGAATCGTCCCTTACGGCCCGTTAACTTGATCCTGCCGCTATGGTACTTCACTATGCACAGGAAATCTTTGAAGGTATGAAGGCTTATCGTACAGCTGACGGTTCAATTCAACTTTTCCGTCCTGATAAGAATATGGCAAGAATGAACGTTTCGTGTGATCGTCTTTGCATTCCTAAGATAGATGAAGAATTTGCTATAAAGGCAATCAAAACACTTGTAGAAGTAGATAAGGACTGGGTACCTTCACTTGACGGTACTTCACTTTACATCAGACCTTACATATTCGCTACTGACGCACAAGTTGGTGTTCACCCTGCAAAGCACCTTACATTTGCAATTATTCTTTCACCGGTCGGAGCATATTATCCGCAAGGTATCGCACCTGTTAAAATCTTCGTTGAACAGAAGTATGTTCGTGCCGTAATCGGCGGTACAGGTTTCACAAAAGCCGGCGCTAACTATGCTATTTCTCTAAAGGGTCAGGAAGAGGCCGCTGAACAAGGTTATGTTCAAACTCTATGGCTTGACGGTGTTGAAAGAAAGTACGTTGAAGAAGTTGGTTCAATGAACGTATTCTTCAAAATTGACGGCGAAGTTGTTACTCCTGCTCTTGTAGGCTCAATTCTTGGCGGTATTACAAGAATGTCAATTATTGAACTTCTTCAGTCAAAGGGTTACAAAGTTTCAGAACGTCGTCTTTCAATCGATGAACTTGTTGAGGCATTCAAAGCAGGTAAGCTTGAAGAAGCTTGGGGTACAGGTACTGCCGCTGTTATTTCGCCTATCGGCGAACTTAAGTACGGTGACCTTGTAATGCCTGTAAACAACGGCGAAATCGGCGAAGTTACTCATATGCTTTATGATACTCTTACAGGTATTCAATGGGGCAAAATAAAAGACGAGTTCGGTTGGACAGTTAAGATAGACTAATTCAGAATCCAATAAATTGTTCGGAATGTGCAAAATATTCGATATTCAAAAAAAAAGACGGTTTTAAAACCGTCCTTTTTGTTATCTGACTATTCTTATCACATCATCACCAACATTAACATCACCGTCGGCAACGGTTTTAAATTCCGCAAATTCATCTGCGTTACAAACTACCATAGGCGTTATCATTTTATAGCCCTGTTTCTTTATTCCGCTTAAATTAAACGTCATAAGCAAGTCGCCTTTTTTGATTTTTGCACCGTTTGCGACTTTTACGTCAAATCCGTTACCGTCAAGTTCAACCGTATCAAGACCGACATGAATTAAAATATTTGCATCATTATCCGCAGTTATTGCGATAGCGTGCTTACTTTTCGGAATGTTTTCAACCACACCGTCAACCGGTGCGAAAACCTTGCCCTCGCTCGGCTCAATCGCAATACCTTGTCCGAGTATTCCGGCAGAGAATACCTCATCATCCACCTTTTCAAGCGGTACTGCTTTTCCTCTTATCGGAGATGAAAGGAATATTTCCGTTCCGTCTGCTTTCGGTGCAGTTTCTTTTTCAGTTTGTATTTCATTATCCGCCACACCATAACCGCTTAAATCGACGCTTTCCTTACTTTCCATAAAGTCCTCCAAATGCGACTTTATAACCGTTACTCGCGGACCGTAAATAACCTGTATACCGTTACCCTTTTTTAATTACACCTGCCGCACCGCTTTGTTTTAAAATATCCTCGCTGACCGCGTCACTGTTATGCACCGTAATACGAAGTCTTGTTGCACAACAGTCAATATCGGCGATATTTTCTTTACCTCCAAGTCCTTTTAAAATCAAAACAGATGTCATATCTGTCTTTCCGTCTTTTTTTTCGCATTCACATCTGAACGCGTATAAAGCTTTGTTTCCTCATTATCCGCCTCACGACCCGGAGTTTTAAAGTTAAATTTCTTTATAAGGAACGTGAATACACCCCAATAAACGAAGAAATACACAATACCGACAAGCACGATATAAAGCCAATGAGTTTTTGCATTACCTTGCATTATACCGAAAAGAGTCATATCTATAAGTCCGCCTGAGAACGTCATACCGACTCCGACACCGAATATATGCATAAGCATAAACGAGATACCTGCAAGCAAACAATGCACAACATACAAAATCGGTGCAACGAACAAGAATGTAAATTCAAGCGGCTCTGTTATACCTGTCAAAAATGCCGTCAATGCCGCCGAAAGCAAAAGTCCTCCGACAACTTTTTTCTTTTCGTTTCTGGCACATCTGTACATTGCAAGTGCCGCACCCGGCAAACCGAACATCATAAACGGAATTTACCTGCCATAAAACGCGTTGCGTCAACGGAAAATTTCGTTGTGTTAGGGTCGGCAAGCTGTGCAAAGAATATATTTTGTGCACCGTTTATTGTCTGACCTGCAATCTCCATTGAGCCTCCGACATTTGTCTGCCAAAACGGCATATAGAATACATGATGAAGTCCGAACGGTATTAACGCACGTTCGATTATTCCGTAAATCAGTGTACCGATATAGCCCGTATTCTGTACGAGATTTCCAAGCATTGAAATAACTTTTTGAATATACGGCCAAATAAAATACATAAGTATTCCGACAAGCAAAAAACACCACCGCCGATATTATCGGCACAAATCTTGTACCGCCGAAAAATGACAGCACTTGCGGAAGTTGTATTTTGTAAAATCTGTTGTGCAGTGCCGCCGTACCAAGTCCGACTATAATACCGCCAAACACGCCCATATTAAGCGTATATATACCAAGTACCATTGACGTTGCACCGCTCAGACCGAGATTTTGCTCCAAATTCACAACAGCCTGTTCCATTGCGTCCATGCTCATATCGCCGCCGGCATAATTTACGGAAATCAACGCACTTATGGCAGTATGCATAATAAAAAACGCAATAACACTCGCAAGTGCGGCAACTTCCTTTTCACGTTTCGCCATACCGATTGCAACACCGATTGCAAAAAGCAACGGCAAATTATCAAAAACGATACTTCCGGCGGCACTCATAACCGTTAAAATGCCGTGAATTATCGTTCCCGGTCCCATTATGCCGTAAAGACCGTATGCTTTAAGCATTGTTTCATTTGTGAAAGAACGTCCTATCCCCAGAAAAAGTCCTGCAACAGGCAAAATTGCAATTGGCAGCATAAACGACCTGCCGACGCGTTGCAGAACTTCAAAAACTTTATTATTCTTCAAATTCTCTTCCCCCGCTTTCCATTAAACTATGTTAATATTTTGTGCATATTCTGCTATTCTACAAGTGGGAATTTATTGAAATTAAATGTTTTTATTATATATTATCATAAGTCCTTTAAGCAAAAGTTCGTCATCAAGAATTATGTCATTTTTACAATGCGGAACAACCGTACTTGCAAGTCCGCCTGTTGCGACAACTTTCGCCTCACCGATTTCTTCCTTGATACGCTCAATCATTCCGTCCATACTTGACGCAGTACCGTACAATATACCGCTTTTCATACAGTCAACGGTATTTGAGCCGATAATCTTTTCGGTTCTTCAAGGCTAATTCTCGGAAGTTGTGACGTACCGCTTACCATTGCGTTAAGCGAAATACCCATTCCCGGCATTATAACACCGCCGATGTAGTTGTTATTCTTATCGACTACCGAAATAGTCGTTGCGGTGCCAAGGTCAAATATTATAATCGGCGCACCGTATTCATGTATTCCCGCAACCGCGTCAACAACCAAGTCACTGCCGAGTTGTGCGGGATTGTCTATAACAATGCTTAAACCCGTCTTTATACCCGGTCCGATAATCATTGCCTCACAGCCTGTAATTTTCTTTATCGCTCTTTTCATAGTGATTGTGACAGTAGGAACAACCGATGATATTATCGCACCGTCAATTTTAGAAAAATCAATGTTGTAAAGTTCCAAAATGGTTTTTATCGAAACAGCATATTCAAGCTCCGTTGAAGTGTGATTTGTAGAAATTCGTTCCACAAACGAAACTTTGTTGTCCTTACAACATCCTACCACTATGTTTGTATTTCCAATGTCTATTGCAAGTATCATTTTTATCCCCTTAATTTAAACTTATATATAATTATAGCATATTAATATATATAAGTCAAAAATGACCGCCCCTACCACTTTGGTCGCTACCGATGACCGCCACTACTTTCGTAGCGGCGACCAGTGGTCGCCATGTTTTTTATGTTAGGCCAATGACCGCCCCTACCACTTTGGTCGGCAACCAAGTGGTCGCCGTTTATTAAAAATGACATATCTTTGGTCGCTTTTTTTTTATATATCTTCGATTACCGCCTATTAATATAATCAATGACCGCCAATGACGCACGACCAGCGGTCGCCGTTTATTAAAAACATAAATATATCTTCGACGCAATGACGCAACTATCAACTTTTTATTCGGTGTTTGTTCTTCTGACGACTTCATATCAGTCCAAAGCGTCTGCATTTTCTGATTTGCCTCATCTGAAAGATTACAGAAAACAGTCGTTTTTTCCTCGATATAATCATCATCAAGATAAGATATACCGTCATTTTTCACTTCATCATCAAGCATTTCATATGCTTTTTTGGTTTGAGTTGAATATCCGATAAAATCTGCAATCGCATATGCAACGTCAGGCTCATTCAAGAAATTAATATACATTTCCGCCGCCTCTTTATTTCTGCAACCCTTAGGAATACAAACCGCATCTATAAACAAGTTTGTACCGCTGTCGGGAATTACAAAACCAAGGTCCTCATATTCGTCCATAAGCGTTACAGCGTCACCTGCGTAATACGGTGCTATTATTGCTTCACCCGCACCCATCTTATCAAATATTTCATCCATTACATACGCCTGAACAACTTTTTCTGTTCTTTCAGCTTTTCCGCCGCTTTTTTCAAGTTCTTCGCTGTTTTCAGTATTAAGCGAATATCCAAGCATATTTTCCGCAATCGCAAATGCGTCACGCGGATTATCGAACATCAATATTCTGCCCGAATAATCTTCGTCCCAAAGAATATCCCAGCCAATATCCTCCTCATCTACAACAGTCGTATCATAGATAATTCCGACCGTTCCCCATGTATACGGCACGGAATACTTTGAGCCGGGATCATATTCCGAACTTTTAAACTTATCCATTATATTCGCAAAATTCGGAATATTCGACTTATCAAGCGGTTCAAGCATATTTTCTTTTATCATTCTTGAAATCATATAATCTGAAGGAATGATAATATCATAAGTCGAGCCGCCGCCCTTCAACTTTGCGTAAAGTTCCTCATTCGTGGCATATGTACTGTAATTTACCGTTATGCCCGTAAGCTTTGTAAATTCGGCGTTTAAGTTAAGTACACCTTCCTCACTTCCGTCAGGAATATATTCACCCCAGTTATACACGTTTATTGATATGCCGTCATTCTTAAACCGCGTATAGTATTCGGGATTATCAACCGTTACAGTTTGTACTTCCGTTGTTTCTTCCGTATCTGCCGTTTCCTCCGTATCGTATTCCTCAATATGCGCACAACCGCTTGCAAGCAAAAGCGACATTGAAATTAAAGCAAGTATAAATTTTTTTCATCATTTAACACCTCGCTTTACCGCATTTCTACGCTCAATTACATTCTTAACAACAAGCACTATAACCACGATTACAAAAATTATTGTTGAAAGTGCGTTTATTTCAGGGCTTACCTTACGTCTTGTCATTGAATAAATCGTAATCGGCAATGTTTGTGACGTTGCACCGCTTGTAAAGTAACTGATAACAAAATCATCAAGCGAAAATGTGAACGACATCAAAAAAATCCCGAAATTACACCCGGCAATATTTCAGGCAAAACAACCTTAAAAATGCCGAAACGGGACTGCACCCCAAATCCTGTGCCGCTTCGTAAAGATGCGGATTCATCTGTCTGAATTTCGGCATTATGTTCAGAATTACATACGGCACGTCAAACGTGATATGTGCTATGATAAGCGTCACAAAGCCAAATTCAAAATTCATTCTTGCCGCAAAGAACACGAACAAAAGCATAAGCGAAACACCCGTAACGATTTCGGGGTTAATAATAGGAATGTTCGTACCCTGCATAACAATCGTTCGCGGCAGTTTTTTCATATTGTTTATACCGATTGCCGCCGCAGTACCGAGAATTGTCGCGGCGATTGACGCAACTGTCGCAACTATTACTGTATTTAAAAGCGATTTCATTATAAGTCCGTTATGAAACAGCTTTATGTACCAATCAAATGTAAATCCCGAAAACACCGAACGGCTTTTTGTTACGTTAAACGAAAACACGATAAGCACAAAAATCGGTATATACAGGAACAATAAAACAAGAGCCATATAGACCTTTGATAATTTTTTCAATTAAATCCCACGTCCTTTCTTATAAACTTACATAAGCACCTTATCTTCATCATCATCAAACTGATTAAGTATTGTCATAATCAGCAGAATGATAACCATAAGCACAAGCGAAATTGCCGCACCTAAGTTCGGATTATACGAATTTCCGAGAAACTGCATTTCTATAAGGTCACCGATAAGCAGGTTAGAACCGCCGCCGAGCATTCTTGAAATGATAAATGTACTGATTGCCGGCACAAACACCATTGTGATACCCGACATTATTCCGGGCATACTCAGCGGTACAACAACCTTGAACATAGTCTTTACATTGTTACAGCCCAAATCGTGAGCCGCCTCAATAACGCTTTTATCTATCTTTTCCATTACAGTATAAAGCGGAAGTATCATATACGGCAAATAGTTATAAACCATACCAAGCACAACCGCACCCGATGTATTCAGCATTTTAAACGGACCAAGTCCGAAAAGCCCAAAAAGCTGTTAATAAGTCCGTTATTGCCCAAAAAGTGTCATCCATGCGTACGTTCTCAAAAAAGAAAGTTCATCCACATTGGGAGCATTACTATCATAAGCACCGTACTTTGATAGCTTTTATCCGTATTGGCAAGTATCAGTGCCAACGGATACGCTATGATAAGACATATCACCGTTGCAACCGCCGCAAGCCATATTGAACGAATAAATATATTTGAATACTGCGACACCGCCGCAAGATTGTCAAGCGTGAATGCTCCGTTTGTATCGGTTAAAGCAAAGTATGCCACCATTATAAGCGGAACAATAATAAATATCGCCATCCACAAAAGATAAGGAGCGGAAACAAGTTTTTCATCATCTCTACCTCCTTAATCGTTCATCTTGTGCATAATATGTATGTCATACGGATCGAACTTTATACCGACCGTACTTCCTACTTCTGCCGCCTTTGTCGAATGTACAAGCCAATCGTGATCATAAGCCTCAATAAGCATTTCATAATGCACACCCTTAAACGTGACAGACTGCACAACACCCGAAATGTGTGAATCGTCAGGCTTAACAAGCTGAATATCCTCAGGACGTATAACAACGTCAACAGGTTTATTTTCACCGAATCCCGTATCAACACATTCAAATCTGTGACCGTTTATCTCAACAAGCAAGTCCTTAACCATCATACCGTTTAGGATATTGCTTTCACCGATAAAATCGGCAACGAATGCGTTTTTAGGCTCATTATATATATCAACCGGAGAACCGATTTGCTGAATATCACCGTTATTCATTACCACGACCGTATCACTCATTGTAAGAGCCTCCTCCTGGTCGTGTGTTACATATATAAACGTAATTTCAAGGCTTTGCTGAATACGCTTTAATTCAATCTGCATATCTTTTCTAAGCTTCAAATCAAGTGCACCCAAAGGCTCGTCAAGAAGAAGCACCTTCGGCTCATTGACAAGTGCCCTTGCAATGGCAACTCTCTGCTGCTGACCGCCGGAAAGTCTGTCGATTGAGCGTTTTTCAAAACCTTTAAGGTTTACAAGCTCCAGCATTGCTCCGACACGCTTTTGGATTTCCTTATCAGAAAATTTCTTTATCTTCAATCCGAATGCAATATTATCATACACATTCAAATGAGGAAAAAAGCGCGTATCTCTGAAACACCGTATTAACATTACGTTTATAAGGAGGTATATTATTAATCTCCTTACCGTCGAATCTGACAATACCGCTGTCAGGCTTTAAAAACCCACCTATAATTCTAAGTGTGGTTGTCTTTCCGCAGCCCGATGGGCCGAGAAACGTTACAAATTCTTTTGTCCTTAATGTCAAGATTGATGTCGTTTAAAATCTTCTCACCGTCAAAGGAAACGGCAATGTTTTCAAGACTAATAATATTTTTGTTCAACTCTCTACCTCCCGATAAATTTTAAATAAATTTTATTTCGCATAAATGCAAAAAAATTATATCATATTTTTTGTATTACGTTTGCAATAAAAAAACAGTTTTTTTACATAATATTAACGTAGAATTAGTTGTGATATTTTATGATTTCCATTTAAACAACAGCACACCGCCTATCATAAGTGCCATTCCGATGTATTTATTCCAAGTAAATGCAACCTTTTCGCTGCCCATAAGACCGAACGCGCCAATCAACGCCGCAACGAAAAGCTGTGAAATCAATATAATTGAAATTGCCACCGTAGGACTTAATTTGCCTATACCGAGCATAACCGTTACAGTTATAATTATCCCCAGTACACCGCCCAAAAGATAGAATTTATTCACGTCCGCTATACCTTTAAAACTGCCTTTGCCCATTATCCACACCGCAATAAGCGACAATAAAAATGCCGTTCCCTGAACAAATGCGTTTGATTCGTATATTCCTATTTTATCCGAAAGACGTGTATTCATAACACCCTGTATACTCATTGACGCACCCGCTATTATACTGAAAATTATTCCTGCCATAGTTAAGCCACTCTCCTTTATTTTAGCTTACCCTATAAAGAAAAATTTATCCAAAAAAAATGAAAAAAGCACCTAAATAAGTGCTCTTTTCATTTTGCTATGTATAGGATAAAAGGGTAGAATGTAATTTCTTTCTACAAATATATTATAGCATACTGCAAAACACTTTGCAAGTCTTTTTAGAAAAATTTAAACTTTTTCCAACCCTATTATCCGTTTTAATATATCCTCTGTCTTAACTGTATAGGGGGAGATTAATTTCTTGTTAAAACAGTCGGATATTATTAAACTTAGATTGTAAACAAAACCTTTATGGTTTTGTCTGCTTTATTCTTGGGAGTTTGAGGTGCTAACCTTTAAAAATCATTTCTGGCGACCTTGCGGCAAAACAAAATCTAAAGTTTCGACTTTGAGGAACTTTATTTTTTCTGAAAATTAAAAAATTACATCGCAAGATGTTTTTTTGGAGCTGGCGACATTTTGTCGCCAGGCTCGCTTTTTTATTTTCCGTAAAACTCTGTTGCGGCAAGTGACAATACAATATTCAAATTGCCGTTTCTGCATCTTAATTCGTCAATAAACTTCTTTTCATCGGCATCTTTATTCATATTAACCGAATATGTAAGTTCATACAGCGAGCCCAAATCTGTTGTTCTGACCTTTTGTAATGTATAATCTTTTGAGTATTTCTTGATTATTTCATCAAATATACCCTCGTAATCAAGATTTTCGGGAATGGTAACTGTCAAATTTTTAGCCGTTGTATTAGGCTTACCGAATTTGATTTTTGAAATCACAATCATAAACAGGCAAAGCAATAAAACAAACAATGCTCCGTATCCGTAAAGACCTACACCGCACGCAAGACCTGCCGCAATATCAAAAAAAATATATCCTATATCCTCCGGATCGCCGGGTGCCGAACGGAAACGAATAATCGACAATGTTCCCGCAAGAGAAAATGCTCTCGCCACGTTACTTCCCACAAACAAAATTATAACCGTCAAAATTATCGGCAGCATTGTAAGAGTAATCGCAAAACTCTGCTGATATTTATTTTTATGTGTACCCATATATGTAAGACTTATAACAAGTCCGAATATAAGTGCCGCCGCCATTGCGACTATTGCCATAGACAAGGTTAGCGTTATGCCTGAATCCGATGTTGATGTTATTGAATTTATTAAATTATCCATTCTCTTTATCCTCCTATATTATACTGCTTGTTTTTGATTTCCGAATACAAATATTTTTTGTTTCGGCATTTCCTTTTGTCTTGCCATCATATTTTTGTACTCCGTACCGTATTTTGAAAAACTTGATGAACGAATTTCAAATTCCGAAAGCATTTCGCAAAGCCACAACGGTTTTGCCAAACTTGTTTTTATTTCCATAAGCCACACGTCACTGTCTAAAAGTCTTTTTCCGTGGTCGCCCGACTCCAGCAATAAATCACTTCTTCTTGTACGAATGTTTGTATCAAACGATATTCTCAAATCGTCATTGCCTTTTTCAAAATAAGCCAATCTGTCATATGCGATATAGACTTTCGGCTCAAGGTCGTACAAATTAAGGCAATATTCAAGTTCATTTAAAACCTGACCGTTCATATAATCCTGTAATTCTGGTTTCACTCCTGTTTTAATAAAATCATATGCCTCTCCAAGTTCCAATATTGTACGGCGTTTATTCACAAGACCTCTGTATTTCTTCTTTATTTCAAGAAACACCTTTGAATCCATATCCGGTACACCGTAAGAACGAAGTCTTAACTTTTCCTTATATGCCGGTTTTGAAAGCGACTCTCTTATAAGAGAATTGTCTTTCGTGTCGTAATAAATATTTGCTATGGTATAAAGCAAATGTTCGCCGCAATGCGAATCAAGTTCCATATGCTCATCCATAATCTCCAAAACCTTATTAAAGGTTTTCGTGTCGAGCTTATATTTATGCTCGTAACGATTAAAAATCTCTATTGCCATAAGTCCTCATCTCCTCTTTTTATCCTTTCGTTGATTTCATTGTACGATATAATCCTTAAATAAACCTTAAAATGTAAAATTAAATTTCAGAAAACTTTTTTTCTCCGATGAAAATTTCTACTATATAATACGTAAAAAAAATTTTAAAATTAAGGTACATTTAAGAAAACTATGCTATAATATAGACATAAAATGATAAAAGAGGGTGAGCGAATGCGAATACTTGTTGTAGAGGACGAGCTTCATTTATCGGAGGCTTTGTCACATATATTAAAGAAAAACAATTACACCGTTGACGTTGCAAACGACGGTGAAACGGGACTTGACGACGCATTAAGCGGTATATATGACGTTATTGTCCTTGATATAATGTTACCCAAAACGGACGGTATAACCGTTTTAAAAACCTTTGCGTTCGGAGGGTTTTGACACACCTGTTATACTTCTTACCGCAAAAATGAAATTCCCCGATAAAGTTCTCGGACTTGACAGCGGTGCGGACGATTACCTCGCAAAGCCGTTTAACACCGAAGAACTGCTTGCAAGAATAAGGGCATTAGGCCGCAGACGCGGTGAAATAGTAGCAAACACAAATACTATTTCATACGGTGATATAACTCTTAACACTTCTTCATTAAAGCTGACGGCAGGTACGTCGGAAATAACTCTTACATTAAAAGAAAGCGAACTGCTTGAACATTTAATGTTACACAAAAGAAATGGTTTGTTCAAAGGAACAGATTATAGAAAAATTATGGGGTTTTGATTCTGAGGCTGAATCCAATCACGTTGAAGTATATATATCATTTCTCCGCAAAAAACTTGCGTTCGTACATTCAAAGGTGTCCATTAACACCATAAGAGGTGTCGGCTACACTTTAAGCGAATAGGGGGACTTGGGTATGTTTAAAAAACTTAGAAATAAACTTCTTATAATAAACACGCTCATAATTGCGGCACTTGTTTTATCGAGTTTTTCCGTTATTTATATTATGACGGCTCAAAACGTAAACAAAAAAACATATCGCAAAAACTTGACAGAGCGATTGAATTTATTCGTCCCGACCACAATCCGCGGCAGAAAGACAATATGCAAAAGCCGATTGACGATGTACCGCCCGACCAAAACGGCAATGTACCGCCCAATCCGAATACAGTCGACCCAAATGCGGACAATATAAACAAAAGCGACAAACAAAAGCAGGAATTTTCGCTTACATTCACTGTCACAACCGATACGGACGGCAATGTTGAAAAAAAAGTCAACGCACCGTTTGATTTAACCGAAGATTTCTATACAGACAAAAATAAACGATATTATTTACGGTTCGGAGGACAACGGACAAATCCGTTCGTCAAACGGTTACTGGTCATACAAAGTTGTACCGCTCGATACAGGTTTTATAATTGCATTTACGGAATGTCAAGCCGAACACGCAATGCTTAGAAATTTATTTTTGATACTTCTTTTTAGTCGGCGTAGTTGCACTTACGGCAGCATTTTTAATCAGTCTGTCGTCCGCAAACCGTTCAATCAAGCCGGTTGAAGAATCGTACAACAAGCAAAAACAGTTTGTCGCAGACGCGTCACACGAACTGAAAACACCGCTTACAACGAATTAACACAAATGTTGACGTACTTCTGTCACATCAGGAAAAACACTATAGGCGAAGAAAAAAAATGGCTTGATTACATTAAAACAGAGACTGAAAGAATGACAAAACTCACAAATGACCTACTTTATCTCGCAAGAATTGACCACGACGACGGAAACGTGATTTTCAGCAAGGTTTCATTTTCGGAAGCAGCCGAAAGCGTTATACTTCTTATGGAGGCAGTCATTTTTGAAAACAACGTAAACCTTACTTACGACATCACTCCCGATTTATTCGTAAACGGCTCGACCGAACAGCTTAAACAGCTTATTATGATACTTCTTGACAACGCAGTCAAATACACACCGAAATCCGGCGATATTAATATAACTCTCACTCACGAATCATCTGATGCGGTATTGACAGTCAGAAATACAGGTGTCGGAATTTCTGAGGACGCACAAAAACAAATATTTGAACGTTTCTATCGTGAGGACAAGTCAAGAGCAAGAGAAAGCGGCGGTTACGGGCTTGGTCTTGCAATAGCAAAAGCTATCACAACCGCTTGCAAAGGCAGTATTAAGGTTTACTCAAAAAAGAATGAATATACGGAATTTACCGTTAAAATACCTGTAGCGAAGTAAAACCCCTCCGTCACTCGTACCTCGTGACACTTCCCTCAAGGGAGGCAACAAAAAAGACGACTTCTAGTCGTCTTTTTTTTTGTTACTCAACGATTAACTTATTTATATTAACAACGTCACCTGCACCCATTGTAAATACAATATCGCCCTCTTTGACGTTCTTTTTCAAAAACTCGGCAATATCCTCAAATTTATCGATATACTGTGCATTTGCTCCGCGTTTCTTAATATCCTCCGCAAGATTTTCAGGTTTTGTAACACCGTCAAACTTTTCACGTGCAGCATATATGTGTGTCAAAATCAATTCGTCCGCATCATCAAATGCACCGACAAATTCGTCCCACAATGTTCTTGTTCGTGAGAAAGTGTGCGGCTGGAACACGCACCAAACTTTATTGTGCGGGAATTTTTTGTGCCGCGTGAAGTGTCGCTTTTATTTCTGTCGGGTGGTGTGCATAGTCGTCAATCACAACCGCACCGTTTAAAAATCCTTTTTTCTCAAAACGTCTGTGCGTACCTTTAAATGTTTCAATCCCTTTGCGGCAGTTTCCGCGTCAACGCCCATAAGATTACATACCGTAACCGTGGCAAGCGAATTTAAAATATTGTGTTCGCCCGGGACATTAAGTTTTATATGACAAACCTTTTCACCGTTTTTCATAACGTCAAAGCTCGGAAAACCTGCGTGATACACAATGTTTTCAGGGTAATAATCAAACTTGCTTTCCATTCCGTAAGTGATTATGTTAAGGTCATCTGCGTTTTCAAGCACTTTTGAACATTCTTATCTCCGCCCATTGCAACGACATAACCTATATCCTTTGTCAAGTACGCAAACTGTCTGAAACTTGCGATTATCTCGTCAATTCCCGAAAAGAAGTCAAGATGATCCTCCTCAACATTTGTTATAAGGGCGATTGTAGGATAAAATTTCAAAAAGCTGTTTGTGTATTCACAAGCCTCTGTAACAAAATAATCCGATTTACCCGTTCTGATATTTCCGCCGATTAAATCAAGCTCACCGCCTACGCTGATTGTAGGGTCAAGATTTGCACCGATAAGTGCGTGTGCAAGCATTGATGTTGTCGTGGTTTTACCGTGCGTTCCGCTTACGCCGACAGCGTGCTTGTAATTTTTCATTATCGCACCCAAAAACTCGGCTCTGTCTATAAGGCGAATGCCCTTTTCCTTTGCAAGCACAATTTCGGGATTATCGGCTTTTTGCCGCCGCCGTATATACAACAAGCGATGCCTTATTTATGCCACCCTCGTTAACTGCACCGTGACCGTACACAATATCCGCACCCATATTTTCAAGCTTTTCGGTTATAGCACTCTTATTCCAGTCCGAGCCGGAAACGCCGTAGCCGTCTTTAAGCACAATTTGTGCCAAACCGCTCATACTTATTCCACCTATACCGATAAAATGTATATTTGCCGTCTTATCTATATCAGACATTTGAAATCTATTCATCATATATCCCCTCGTATCTCATATTAATATATTAATTATATACCTTTATCAACAAATTGAAAACCCTTTTTTATAAATTTGCCCAATTAAAAATCGTATCTTGTAATTTTTTCGCCATTTTCACCATAAAATCTGTGCAAAAGCACTTGACAAATTGAGCGAATTGCTATATTATTAAATTAGTAAAATTTGTCGGAAGGTGATGAAAAACATGGAAATTACAGACATCAGAATTAAAAAGTAGCCAGCGAAGGAAAAATGAAAGCTGTCGCATCTGTTACATTTGACAATGCGTTTGCTGTCCATGACGTAAAGGTTATTGAAGGTCCGGAAAAGCTGTTTGTTGCTATGCCAAGCAGAAGAACTCCTGACGGTGAGTACAGAGATATTGCTCATCCGATAAACAGTGATATGAGAAATATGCTCGAAAGCAAGGTTCTTGCCGCATATGATGCGATTGAAGACGAGCCTGCTCCGAAACAGCTGAATAATATAAAAGACAGATTACTTTTTTGTAATCTGTCTTTTATATTATTTTTATTCCAAAGCATTTTTTTGCATTTTCATATGTTGCGTTTTCGATTTCTTCAACAGAAATACCCTTTACCGCCGCAAGTTTTTCGGCAACATAGTGGATATAAAGCGAACTGTTTCGCTTTCCTCTGTGCGGTTCCGGTGTAAGGTACGGCGAATCGGTTTCAATAACAATTCTGTCAAGCGGTACATACTTCGCCACTTCAACAGGTCTTACCGACTTTTTAAACGTAAGTGAACCGCCGAACGCGATATACATTCCCCAATCAAGTATTTCCTTTGCCATTTCAACACTTCCCGCATAGCAATGAAATACTCCTCCGACTTCGCTCACCTTATGTTCACGCAAAATATCCATACAATCCTTATGCGCTTCTCTGTCGTGTATAACAACCGGCATTTTAAGCTCTCGTGCAACGTCCACTTGTCTTGCAAACCACTTTTTGCTGAATATCACGCGGTGAAAAATCATAAAAATAGTCAAGTCCTATTTCACCTATCGCTTTAACTTTCGGATTTTTTGCATATTCCTTCAGCTTATCCATATCCGCCTCGGTAAGTTCTGAAAACCTCGTGCGGATGTATTCCGACCGACGCATAGACGAACGGATATTTTTCACATATCGCAAATATATCCGACACTTCGTCAAGTGACGAACACGAATTTAAAATAAGTCCGACATTATTTTCATTCATCGCCGACAGCACTTCATCGACATCATCTTTAAACCTCTCATCATTATAATGTGCGTGAGAATCAAACAACATAACTTTCACCTGATTTCTAAAATTTCTTTTTCCGTTATCACAAAATTCATCGGTACATCGTGACTTTCCGTAGGTATTTTTTCAAGTATCTGAAAATCATAGCAAAGCCCTATTTTCACTGCATTGCTGCTTTCAAGCAGTCTGTCGTAATACCCTTTTCCAAATCCCATTCTTCCGCCGTTACGGTCAAATGCAAGTCCCGGTACAAGAACAACGTCAATATTATTTTCGTCAGCCGTTCGTACCGTTTTCGGCTCTAAAATGCCATATGCACCCTTTTCTCATATCATCCATACTGTTTATATACGAAAGTGACAACGTACCGCTCTCAATATCGGTTATCGGCACAACAATTTTTGTCCTGTTCCCAAAGTTCTTTGATTATTTCAACGGTATCAGGTTCTTTAAACGCAGATATGAACGTACATATTGTTTTGGCTTGTTTCACACGCTCAACCCCAAGCAGCCTTTGACGAATTTCATCACTTTTAATTTTAACCTCGTCCTTAGATAATGCACGACGTTTGGCACGCATATCTTCCCTTATCTCGTCCTTAATCAATACTGCATTGTCTCCTTTTACTCTGTCGGCAGTTTCCTTGTCCTTTAGAATAGCCAGCATGGCAAACCCGAAATCAGCCGCCGCGCCTGCGCCCTTGCCGGTTATAAACTTACCGTCAACAACAACTTTATCCGACTTTACGTCTGCACCGTAAAGATACTTTTCGTAACCCGGGAAACAAGTCGCTTTTTATCCTCAAGTAACATTTTCTTACCCAAAATTGACGGTGCGGCACAAATTGCCGATACATAAATACGGTTTGCAACCGCATAATTCAAAAGTCCGTGTACGTCGTTTGACGCGTCAAGAATTTCGTGACCGATACCGCCCGGCAACATTAAAAGTTCCATCTTTTCAGTCTCAACCCCGTTAATCTCAATATCGGCTGTCACCTCAATACCGTGTGCGCCGGTTACCGTCTTGCTCTTTACACCTACTGTTGTAACATCAACACCGCCTCTTTTCAAAATATCTATAGGTTCGATTGCCTCAACTTCCTCGAAACCGTCCGCAAGCATTACATATACCATAAAAATCTATCCTTTCATCTTTTTTTACTATTATATCACGCCTATCAACAATTCACAATAAGTTTACATAATTTTTGTTGTTTTATATTCAAATATCTGGTATAATATTAATAAAGTTATATGGAGCGAATTTTTTTTCATATACTAAATTTAAAATAAACGGAGGAATATATATGCGAGAGAAAAAATTGTACCTATCGAAGTTACTCCCGAAATGATGAAAATGCTTGAAATTTGTAAAAAGAATAAAAGCATTAATCCTGAGTTATATACCAAATATGACGTTAAAAGGGGGTTGAGAGACATTAACGGTAAAGGTGTTCTTGCCGGACTTACCGAAATAGGCGAAATTCATGCCTATGATACACTCTCTGACGGATCATCAAAACCTTGTGACGGTAAACTTTATTATCACGGCTATGATGTCGAGGACCTTATTAAAGGTTTTATCCGCGACAAAAGGTTTGGCTTTGAAGAAGTTACATATTTACTTCTTTTTCGGCGAACTTCCAAATAAAAATGAGCTTGATATTTTCACAAAGACACTTTCACATATGCGAACTATTCCCCCTTCATTTGTGCGTGATATTATCATGCAAGCACCGAGTAAGGATATGATGAACGCACTTTCAAGAGGTGTGCTTACGTTGTATGCTTATGATGATAAAGCCGACGATGTGTCACTTCCGAACGTTTTAAGACAGTGTTTGCAGTTAATCGCACAATTTCCGTTGTTGTCGGTTTACGGCTATCAGGCATTTAAGTATTATCATGAAAACGACAGTTTTATCGTTCATGCACCTAAACCGGAGCTTTCGACTGCGGAAAATATACTTCATATGTTGCGTAACGACAGTCAATATACGGAGCTTGAGGCGAGAATTCTTGATATTGCGTTGATACTTCACGCCGAACACGGTGGCGGTAACAACTCAACATTCACTACTCACGTAGTCACTTCAAGCGGTACGGATACCTATTCAACTGTTGCCGCGTCTTTGGGTGCGCTGAAAGGTCCTAAGCACGGCGGTGCTAATATTAAGGTTACGCAAATGTTTGAGGATATGAAAAAAGAATATTAAAAACTGGAATGACGATAAAGAGATTGAGCAATATCTTTCTGATTTGCTTAATAAAAAGCGTTCGATAAATCCGGACTTATTTACGGTATGGGTCACGCGGTTTATTCACTTTCCGATCCGAGAGCGAATGTTTTTAAATCATTCGTTGAGAGCCTTTCAAAAGAAAAAAAGGCAGAGAAGACGAATTTAATTTGTATTCAAGGGTTGAACGACTTGCTCCGCAGGTTATCGCAAGCGAACGCAAAATGTATAAAGGCGTCAGTGCAAACGTGGACTTTTATTCGGGCTTCGTTTACAGTATGCTTGACTTGCCGATGGAATTGTATACACCTATGTTCGCAATCGCAAGAATCGCCGGTTGGTCGGCTCACAGAATTGAAGAACTTGTCAATCCGGGTAAAATCATTCGTCCCGCATATAAAAGTATCGCAGCTCATAAAGAATATGTCCCTCTTGACAACAGAGATTAAAAATAAACTCCCAATGCATTGCATTGGGAGTTTTGTATTAATATCAATTATTCATAAAATCTGCAATTTTATCAATCAATGTTATGTCAGCCGGTAGCCAATTTACACCATATAATTCATCTTTATTCAACCATTTAGAGTCTTCCGCCTCTTTCAAAATAATATCTCCATCTACTATTACGCATAAAAAGCATTTCATATTCAAATGAAATTTAGGATAATCATACTCAATGGTATCAATCAACTTACCCACTTTAATTTTTACTGTAAGTTCTTCTTGAATTTCTCTTATTAATGCCTGCTGTGGCGTTTCACCGACTTCAATTTTTCCCCCGGGGAATTCCCATTGTCCTTTGAACTCACCATATCCTCTTTCTGTTGCAAACACCTCAGTTGTATTTTCAAAAGAATCAACAATAACTGCCGCTGCTACTTCTATTGTTTTCATAATACTATTCCTCATTCAGAAAATCATTTATATAATCTATTGAGTTAAGATAATTATTTTTATTGACAGTTGCTCTGATAAATATTTTTGCAAGTTCTCGGTTTATATCAAACAAATATCCCATATTTCCATTCCCGTCTTTATCAAACGGTGAATATTTAACCTGACAAAACCTAATAATATCATCTTTAAAGTCTGATGTTTTTATAGGATTTTCAATTTTTACATAATCACATTCTACCTTACGCCCTTCTCTATCCCATAAATCTTCAACTACCAGTTCTTCTGGCTGGACACAATCGAAGCACGATGTTTTTGCAACACTTATTGCTTTTATATATCCGTCACATCCGTGCAAAATGATGTCACCCGCTCTTACATCAAGTAGTTTTTTCCAGTGATGAAATTTATTTCCCGCTTTATTTGAAATTGGTGCCCATATGTACCCACCATTGAACTCCTTATCAAATGTATTTCCTTGAAAAACAAAGAAAATCATACGTTTTCCGCTTATACGTTTTGGTCTGGCAACTGATTTTTTATTAGCACTTGCTTTCTTTTTCGGCATTAATGCGCGTTCTTTCTTGCTGACGAACCATTTCCTTTTCTGCCTGTTTTTATGTTCTTCATTTCTGGCTCTGTTAATTTCTTCAATAATCATCTCTTGTATATCTGAGTTTTCTGCCGTAATAAACTTTTCAAAAGCTATAGGAAAAAATAAATCTTGATACTTTGGAGGCAAATTTTACAGTCACATAATTATCTCCTGCTTCTGTTATAATCCCCTCGCCTAACATCTTATGAATTACTTTTGTATTTAACAATTCCGTGCTTTTCATTTGTTTTTTTTTTCTCCTTTGGTTTAATATTTATTTTTCATTAAACAAACCGTTTCCACATGGCACAACACGATATAAAGTACGTCATATACTCCTGTATGTACGGTGAAACTTGTCCACTAACCTTTTAACGATAAGGAAATCATACATTTTACCCGTCTAACTATGTATAACACTCAAACTCGTAGTGTTTTTTGTATATCTATATCTCAGTGCGTCAAGAATGCCGTTCATCAAATCCATATCAAACTCTTTCTTGGATATATCCATAGATTTTAGCATCTTCTTGTTCTTTCGCAGAGATTTCCACAAGAGTTTTTTTTCTCTATCATTCAGTTCAATCTTGTATAAAAAGATTGGCCAGTGAAATTATAAAGTCCTTGTTCTCTCTGCAGATACTGTCATTTGTTTTTCTATCCTTCCATGCAACAAATCCCTTAAAATCCTCCGTAGAGAATTTTGGTGTAAGACCTATTATCGGATTTATTAACAGCTGTGTTGAAGCATTCATCAAATTGACATATGCGCCCAGCTCATATTGCTGTGCTTCTGTCATTTTTCTGTAATCCAAACCGAATGTAGCTATATTTGTTATTGCCGCACTTTAACTTAGCATTCTCATCAATAATTCGAGAGATACGCTCCTTCAATTCAACAACAGCTAGTTCATACGATTTTATATCTCTTTCACTTATTGCTGTAAAAATGCTTTCAAGACGCTTTTTGTCACTTGAGCTTTTCCAGAAAAACAGTCCACTAGCAATAAGAGAAACACCTGCAATAGCCCATCCAACTGGCCCGGCAAGTGCAAGAAAAGCTTCTCCTGCGGCCATACCTCCTCCGCCAACTGCAAGTGCACCTCCGCCAAGCCAGGCTAATGCTGCATTTGTAGCTGCCGCTCCGCTCAATGCTGAGATTGCTGTTCCTGTTGATGCGACTCCAAAAGTTGTAGCTACACCCATTGCAACAGTCGGTCCCATAGTAACCACAGCAACTCCCAGACCCGCTCCTGCTGCTCCTGCTCCCGCATTTTTTCACTGCAGCGGCTTGGTAATCTTTTTCAATTTTCTCAGCCTGCAGTCTCCAATTCAGCCTAATCTTCTTTAATTCTTCATATTGCAATTTCTTTTATCATTTGGTACATTTCTAATTCTGTCAAATGAATCTTGAATAGAAGTTAATGAATCATACAAGCAGCTTGTGTGTTTACCAAGTTCTTCTATAGAATCATTTGTTTTGTTTATTGCAGCTTGCGCTTTTTCTTGAACCAACTCTAATTTGGATTTCTTTTTACCTTTCATTTATTCGTTCCCCCATAAAATAAGAATCAATATCTGATTTGTCCTTTAATAAGACATCACTTGAAACATTTCTCTTTTGAGCTAATAAAACAGACTTTTCAAAAGCTTGTACATACATATCGCTCTCTTTAAATTCTTGTGTAAATAATAATAGTTCTTTATCATCATATATTTCCGCCAGATAATTCAAGCCATCAATATAATCCTCAACTATCACCTTTTGCCGACGTATTACTACTATATTTGTTTCAAGAGAGTGACGTTTTATTCCTCTGTTCGCTTCGCCATATAATGAAATTGCGAATCTTCCAATTCCAACAATATTAAGTCTCATTGCAAATTCAGCAACATTAAACGAACTTCCGCCGGAAATAAATCCACGTACTACTGCATCTCCGGTATCAATCAGACAAAAAGTACCATGCGCGACAGTAAGCATTCTTTTTTTACTGTTGCATTAGAAAATGGCTCGCAGGACTTCCATAGCGATGAAAAGGATCTATCTTCACTTTTTGTTGAAGTAAAATATTTTACCAAACGTCTTACAGAATAAATAATTCTAACCAAAAGTTCATTTATAAATACCGGTATTGCCTGAGCAACTTGAAATCTTGCATCGTACCCTTGCTTGTATATCTCAAGAGCCAGTTCATTTATTGATTTGTCAAACTCTCCAACAGGGATATTCAATTTTCTCTTAATGGCAATTATGTCATTTGTCCAGCTCCATATCGGAGACGGTATACCCATGCCTCTCCCTTTACTTCCCGAAGCCCCTGATACATCTGAAATAAGATGGCCAAACCAATTAGTAAATCCGCAAAACAACTTACTCGGTATATCATTTCCCTTCAATTCAAATGTTCCGTCTGCTTCTTGCAAAGAAATTAACTCACCGTTTGAAACAAAATGAGAAGTATTGCAAAATTGATCTAAAATGGAGAAGAATAAGCCTAATAAAGTAGGATTGTGTCCAAGCGATTTAAAATGATGGTTCTTTGGATTAAGGTCAAATATCCAACTAGCCGCATCACCTGCACCTCTTTGGTCATAGGGGATCTTGAACTTCTTTTTTCTAAATGCTTTATCGCAGATGCAAGAGTGTTATTCTTTTTTTATCATTCCAACCACACATCTTAGCGAAATCCATTGTTCGATTTTCAAACCACTTATCTGTAACATCCCCTATTGGCGACTCTCCAGGTTTACCAACAAGGAAAATATCTAATATTCCGCATATTGCTCCGCTACATGCTGCTAAAATGTAATCAGACTTATCACAATCCGTAGTAAGCATTTTTAAGGACTCCATACTCTCTTCAAGCCGTATTGTAATATCATCCAAATCAGCTTCAGCAATATTCAATGCTGTTTTAATGTCAGAAGCAAATTCATATCAGCCTTTGATGGTGTAGTCCTTAACGATCCATTGGCCCATTTACGAAACTGTACTGCTCGCTCATTGTTTACCTTGAATCCAACAGCAATAATCATTTGAAGATTATAATGTTTTGTGTCACGAGTCACTTGACGTGAACCTTCTGTTTGAACTATTCGGAAATTCCGGATAGTTCCGTCTTCCTCAAGCTCTGAGTCGGAATAAATCTTTTTAATATGCTCATTGATTGTACGAACATCCACATCATACAGCGTGGCCATCATCTTCTGCGTCAGCCATATATTCTCATCTTCATAGCGCATCTCAATGCTGTCCCGCTGATTCCCCATAGAGGCAACATAGGTTAAGTATTCCGCTGCGCTGGAACGGATGGTTATTTCATCTTTTTTCTTTTTCAAATAGGATTTCCTCCTTATATCCAGCCTTTTTCTTGAATTCTTCAATTAGAGCTAAATCTTCCTCAGAAGGTGCCTCAGCTTCGCTTTCTTTAACTGGTATGTTCAAATACTCATTGTTCCATCTATTCAATGTTTTTATGATTTCATCAGAAATACGGATATCGCGTTTCATTATAGAATCCATATTCCAATCGGCAACATCAGAAGTACCCATTGCTTTGGTAATTGTAATTTTTGATGCTTCATATTCCTTTTTCTTCTTACCGAAATACCCGTTGCCAGCCACGATATTAAGCTTCTTTTCAAACGGTAGCTTATTGCCTATATGCTCAATCTTTTCCTTTACAGTTGCGTCTGACTCATCTGGAAAATAGTTTGTCTGCCACTTCTGAGGGAAAATATGCTCAATTTCCCATTTTCCAGGCAGGAGCTCATCTTGCTGTTCATACGCCAATGTCTTCAAAGCATACGCACCGCATTACGGTTAGGATTCTGAATATAAGCTTCCAACTGAGCTAAATCAATATTCTTAAATTCAAATGTTGGTACATCTGAAGCAACGATTGCTGAATTCAATTTCAAGATATCTGGCTTTACAGCATTGATGGTTGGAATCATAAGATACTTTGTCATCAATTCAACAAGAAGCTTATTCAAGAATAACGCAAATCGCACTTCGAAATTTTCTTTATTTCGATAACATATATAATAAATTACTACCGGATATTTCCAGAACTCATTTGGATATGAACTCAAAATATCGAGTGTTTGCTTGATTTTCGCATTCTTCGACCAAGCCTCATTCTCTATTTCCTCACCCTTATTAACAACTTTCCATAAGTTCAAAATCACAAATAGTGTATCTATCAGTTCCGGCTTATATAACCGCTCAAATTTATTGGCAGCATAATACTTTCTTACGCCGGGAGTAGTCGTCTTAGTATCCTGCTCCAAAGCACGATAATAAAACATATTGTAGTAGAACAGCTGCTGAATACTTTCGTTTGCGTCTGTAGCCTGCTCGTCTAAATCCTTCCATCTCTCGATAAAAGCTTTTTATCTTCCTGCTCAAGCTGGTTATAAATCTTTGCTTTAAAAATATCTGCATCCGACAAAGGCAGACCTCTATCATTCAATGTTGAGAAGATTGTTAAAGCCGTATCTTGTGTATCTGCTGTAATCGGAAGCAAAATAGCCTGATTCAGTAATGCATAAATAAACTGATATACCATCAAAGGGTTCTCTGTAGAATGCTTATCGAACAACTCTTGGAAGTAACGATAGTTCTCTGAGTAGTTGTCTTTTGCTTTCTCATCAGCACATCCTGTTTCAAGAATTGAGCGAAGTATTTCGTTCCCATCATTATTTACAACACATGATGTCAAGAGAATATTTTTGTAATCCACAGTACCTGTTAGTTTATTCGTTCTCCAAATGGCTGGCTCAATTTTTCCGATAAAGTTATTAGCCTCTGCCGTTCTCTCTGATGCTGATGTTGCAACCAACTTTGTATAAATAGCACGCAATAGCAAAAACAATGATGTAATACGTTGCTGACCATCAATTATTTCCTGTTCACCATCTTCGTTCTCATAAGAAACAATACTTCCAAGAAAATATGAACCTTCTCGCTCTGTCCCGCCACTCGTAGCTGTAAATTCCCATAAATCTTCAAAGAGTGTTTCCACCTGTTCATCTGTCCACGCATAAGGGCGCTGGTATTCTGGAATAACAAACGGCTTCGATTTACCACTTCCTAAAAGCGCCTCTACGCTTTGTTTGTTAACTTCTATTGTTGTTGGCATATAGTTCATTGCCTCCTTTTTTACAATGCTAAATGATAATTTACAGTAACAAATTAGTCTTATAATTATTGGTTTGCCCATTCATTCATTGGCAAAAAATGGCAATCCCTATAAAGGAGGGACAGGTTTTCGTCATTTTTAACTTAATGATTTTTCCTGTGTATTGAAAGTGCAAATTGCTGGACATTGTATCTTGGGAAAGAATAGTCAACCTCCTAAAGTGAATTTATTTATGAACCTAAAGATGGCTATATTCGCTTTATTCAAAATAGAGTTATGATTCAGATAACCATCAGACCTATATTCCATATACCAAAATCTAAGCACCGTAGATAGATTTGATATTTTAATGGATAAATACGGTGATGCTGGCGCTGTGCGTTACGGTATTGAGGGAGCATTCAATGTTGCTTTAGGAAAAATTAATGTAAACCGTCCTAATTTTCAAGAATACATTCGCTCATTCTTAAAAGTGACGGAGTATACTCCTATTTGCATAATTCGTGTATGGCTTCAACCCGTGCCTCATTGAATGAAAGTAACTTAAGCATGCTTAACGTAGTAATTCCAGATGAAGATACTTTATCCGCTTTCCAACTACAAATAAGGAAAATTAGAGAATCGATTTTGTTAACAAATGACGAGAATCTTCAGCTTTTACGCAATTGGCTTTTTACCATATGCTTATGAATGGGCAAGCAGTAATACAAGACTAAGCCGTTAAATTATCATTTATCTTTCTGTTTAAGTCTATCCTTTCATCAAGTTTTTCAAGTATTCTTATTAGTTCTTTTTGTTCCTTTATGTCTTGACAGAAAGGAATTTCCATCTGATGAAGAACGTTTCTATCTACTCCGGGAACAGTACTTTTATCCTTTCCGTCAATTGACATCTTCAAAATGTATTTCAATAGATAATAAACATATTTTGGATTATTTTCTTTGAAATCACTTACATACAAAGCCGTGTTCAACGGCCAGCATTTTCCCTCATGATAAAAAACTTCGCCTATAGTTCCGTATCGACCAGTAATAACATTCTCTCCATCGCATTTGCAATCGTTATGTAGCCCTGAATAACCAGATGAACTGATGATAGGAACATTTCCTTCTTTTCGTTCACGCTCTGGCAGATCATACCCTCATGCAATTCAAGAACTCTTTCAAGTTTTGTTTTTGAATACATCTTAGCACCTCACTATCCTATATATCTCCTATGAGCAATCTTAACATTGCTCTGCTTAACCATTGCATATTGCAAGGTCGTATCTATTCTTTGATGCCCCAATAATTGCTGCAGCTGCTCTATAGGCATCCCTTTATCTATAGCCATTGTTGCCAAAAGTACGTCGAAACTTATGTGGATGCACTTTCTCTATGCCTAAAGCTTTACCTATTTTTTCGCAATCGAACCTCGACACCACCAATTTTAAGCCGCTTATGTGGAACAGATAGGGATACAAAGAGTGCTTTATTATCATCAGTTCGTGTTTTGAGATAATTCTGCAAATGCATTTTTGTTCTTGCATCAAAGTACACTATACGTTCTTTATCGCCCTTACCAAAAACAACACATTCTCTTTCCTCAAAATTGATATCCTCTCTGTTTAATAGTACCATTTCTCCAACACGCATTCCTGTAGATGCTAATAAATCAATCATCGCTAAATCTCTTGATTCTTCACAGCTATCTCTCATTAATTCCAGCTGTTCGTCAGTATACGTTTCTTTGATTGACTTTCCGGTTTTGACCTTATGAATTCGTCTAACTGGGCTTTTAAGTATATAATCCTCATCTTCAAGCCAACCATAAAAACTTGACAAGATACGTCTAATATTATCTATCGTCACTTTACTAGAATCATTCTCTCTCTGGTACTCTGATAGATACCCACGCAAATCATCCGTTGTGATGTGCTTTACTGTCTTTCCGATTTTTTCTATCATCTTTTCAATGGTAGATTGATAATACTTCAGAGACTTTTCTGAACGGCCCTCAATCTTCTTAGCTGCCAGAAACATCTCTACATAGTCAATTTCAATTTCGTCAATCGAAACTTCATTTGCAATAGTAACATCGTGCATACAATACATAAGCACACGATGTAATTCTTCTAGTTGGCTGTTATCCAACACTTTCTGCATTTGTGATTCAATATCACTGATTAATCTTTGTTTCATAGTCTTTTCTCCTTTGATTTATTTCAAGAGAACGACTACCAGCGGCAGTTCTTTTTGTTTTAAGCTCTTGCCACTGCTAAGAGCTATATGCTAAATGATAATTTAGTAACTTAGTCTCTATTAGCCTGTCCGTTCATTAGCATTGGCAACAACGGCAATCTCTTAAAGATGATAGTTCCTCATTTTCGGCCTGGTTTTTTAACAAAAATGTGATTTAAAGTGATTTAAAATATGTTCATCATTAGGAATAAAAACAACCTCCTAATATTTTCTATATTATGAACCTTTGGTATATGAATTTTATTCAATAGAACCAGAGGATGCAGACTTAAACAGAGTTAATTTGATACAAGCTTGCAAAATACAGTAGATCCATAATATTGATGGTCTTAAGGGATTAACACATAATGTTCTTTGATATGCATTAAATTTACCGGAATAATGTTGAAAAATTAATCTAAACTCCTAATTTCAATCAATATTGCAGAATTCTTCAAAACAATCATATACTCATATTTTGAATATGTTCAATATGCCTCATTGGAATCAAGTAAAATTCATATTTTCCGTTTGGTGATGCGAAGATTGAATCTTTTTATCCCTGATAACTACAAATCAGGAAAATTAGAGATGCTAATGTTAAAAACCATGCCCCTCAATATTCCTATCATTTAACCAGCCTTGGCTTTTGCCAATGCTTATGAATAAACAAGCAGTATAACAATCTAAGCTGTAAATTATCATTTATCGCATTGTTATTTTCGATTTTCTTATTTATGCAATCCAATAAATAAGAAATTTTCTTTTGCTCTTTAATTATTGGTATAAATGCTACACAATCTTTAATTGCTTCTGGAGATGTGTGACGTATTTTTTGTTTGCTGGGACCTTGCATCAAGCTGTTTTTTTTACAACACTGGATGAAACTAAATAATAAGAAAATCTCTTATCTAATTTAGTTTCATCAGGTATAATTAATCCTATATCTCCACTTTGAATATACAAAGCATCTTCAGGTATAGTTGCTGTATTTCCTAGTAACCCTCTGACCTGTTCTGTTAAAGGAGTAATAATATCTCCTTTTTTTTAGAATATATTCATCTCTAACATTGCCAGTAAAAAATAAATTATCCTTTAATACATTCTTTTTTCCATCCACAAGACGGATAATTAAAATTTCCAAGGGTTAATCTTATATAATCACCCTCTGTAGCATAGTATTCTCCTGGAAGAGACATTCCACGTTTTACTTCAAGTACATCCCCAAGTTTGATCTTATTCATACTTCACCTTCTTTAACTGTTCCATAATTTCTTCCTGAAGTTTGCTACCCTCATCAAAAATACTCCTGAAGCTTTGTCTGATAACCCTGCATTTTTTCTATAAATTCTTCCTGTGAAAGCTCAACATATTCTATTTTCACATCGAAATACTGTCCGGCAGAAAGAGAATACTTCTTTGCAATAATTTCATCATAAGTTACCGCAACAGAAAAATCTTCTATTGATTCCTTTGTTTAAGAAAGTTTCAACAATCTGGTCAATCTCAAAATCACGAAGACGCCATTTCTGGTTATTTCCGTCCTTGTACTCTTCACCCATTTTGGAAGCGTCTATAAGTACAACCTTTTCTGCAGTTCTAGAGTTATCAAAGAAAAGGACAGATACGTTCGTGCCGGTGTTAGCGAATACGTTTGATGGCATACTAATTGCTCCATAAACGATATGGTCATCTACTAATTTTTTCAAAACCTTTCCTTCAACACTACTCTTAGCTGTCAAAAATCCTGTAGGAACAACAATTGCACCCTTACCATTCTTTTTTTTCAATGAATTCACAACGTGCTGAATGAAGCAAGTATAGATAGCCATCTTCTCTTTCTTTTTTCTTAGAATTGAAGGAACTCCAGCCCAGAAGCGTGCTGGCATGGCTGCAATTTTTTCTCTTGTATCAGAAAAATCCATTTTGAATGGTGGATTTGATACTACAAAATCAAACTGTCTAAGCTGCTGCCCATCGTCTGATTTATGATAAGGAGACGTCAATGTATCTCCCTGAACTGCATGGTCAAGAGATGATACCAAGCCGTTCAAGATAAGATTTAGCTTAAGCATTTTATTGCTTCGCTGTGAAATATCCTGAGAAAATATTGTGCATCTATCTTCTCCAATCTGATGACCGAGAGCCATTAGCAAAGTACCAGTACCAGCTGATGGGTCGTAACACTCAATGCTGTGAAGGTCTGCGTTGTCGCCAACAAGTAATCTTTGCCATAATAGTCGCAATTGCATGTGGTGTGTAATACTCAGCATATTTACCACCACCCGCAGTATTGTAGTCCTTAATCAGATACTCAAATATAGCTGCAAAAAATCATAGTGCTCGCAAAAAGCTTCTTCGAAAGAGAAGTTAACTAACTTGTCTACAAGTGCCCTTGCAAATGGAGCTCTCTGAGCCTCATCAGTAACATACTGAGTCAGTTTCTCGAAAAGAGGAATCTTTGTATTCTGTGTAGTCTGTGTAGAGAAAATTGCACTGTTCAAGTCAGCAATATCAATCATTGTATTATCAAAGATAATATCAAAATCGCCTTTTGCCTGTTGATTCCAAAGAAACGAGATTAAATGTTCTGGTTTTAAACGAGGTATATCCGGGGACATTTCATCAAACATATCAAGTCTGTCATCTTCAGACAAATTCATATACTCAACATCCCATTTTTTTGCCGCTGCAAGCTTTTGGATCAATCTTCTTAACTTCATATCCAAATTTGTCATTCAGAAACTTGTACAAGAAAACTTGAGTGATAATTTTGTACTCATTTCCATCATTGCCCATACCATAAGTTTGGCATGTCGCTTTTAAGGCATCAATCAATGCCACCGTTTTTTCTTTTATTTTTATATTCATTGGTCTTTCTCCATTTTTTATTTATGCTGCTGGATATGTTGCATTGTATTGGTCAAGGTATTGACGAGCAATTCTGCTCTGAATAAAAACCCTGTCCTCTCTTGCACCAGATACTCCAACTTTATCCATACCAAGTTTTATCTGTGACATTACAGTCTGTTCAAAATAAGCATCTTTTTTCAAGATGTCGTTTCTGTCGTAAACTTTTTGGTCAATATCATTTTTTATCGACATTAACACACTCATAATTGTTTCGTCATAGGTTGATACAAGTGGCTTCTTTCCACTATCGACTCTCTGCTGGTTCTCCTCACGAATACGTTTATGTACACGTGCGAACTTAGCATCACCACGATATTTCTTCATAAGAACAGTATTTTTCTTTTTGAAGTTCTTCCAACTTTTTCAATACTTCATCGAGCGCTTTTGAATGCTCCGTAAATTCATCAATACTGCTAATTACAAAACCATGTTCTTTGAATCGCTGCATAAATGCTTCTCTAAGCGTAATGAATTCAGGGTCATCTTGGTCGATGTTCCTTGTAAATGCGTGAATTGTTTTCTGCCATTTTTCCTGTAACTCGACACCACCGGCAATTAACTTCATTTCTTCTTCACCGATTTTACTGAAATTGAAAGTAATATCCTCCATCGCTTCATTAACCAGCTGCTTTGTTGCATCATCCTCAGCGAATGCTTCTTTTTTGATTGATGTTATCAATGTGATGCTGGATTTCCGAAATCATCTCTGGAAGTTTACTGATTTCAAGATGAGCAAATGTATCCTTTAATTCATCATCACCAAAGGTTCGTACAACATTACAACAGTCTCTTGCTTCAATTAAAATCTTTCTCAGTTTCAGCAACTCTGACTTATCTTCAATCGTTGATATTTCAGAACTAAATTCCTCTAAGTTGTCAGTTGTATAATTGAACAGAACTTGGCGAACCTCTCTCATCTGTTGAACAAGTGCTTCGGGGTCTTCGATTACTTGTTGGAAAGTATCTGTTTCATTTCCTACACCGGTTTCATCTGGGTCATTAAATCGATTCAACTCTCGCATATAGGCTTCATTTGTCTGTTCAAAATTAGATTTAATATCCGCAAAATCTATAATATATCCATATCTGTTTTCTTTATATGGTCTATTAACTCTTGTAATAGCCTGCAACAAATTATGGTCTCTTAGCTTTCTTCCAAAATATAATCTCTTTAATCTTGGAGCGTCAAAACCTGTAAGCAACATATTAAACACAATCAAGATATCTACAGTCATGTTTTTCTTGAAGTCTTTTATTATCTGTTTTCTAGTTTCTTTGTCGTCACTATCATGAAGAATAAGACCTGCCTTGAGATAATATGTATTGGAAGAATTCTTATTTAACTCATTCTGGATTTCATCAAAATAAGCATATAGTTTTCTTGCTTGTTCACTGTTTCACAGATGACCATGCCACCAAGTGTATTATCTCCTTTTAACAATTCTGAACTGTTTTAGGTCAGTAATTATGTATCTCAAGAGCTCTTTTACATAACTATCATGTTCAATAATCTGACTCTTTTTTATATCTTTTTTTCTCAACAAGTGTTTCAAGCTTTTCATAAATCTGGGATAACTTCTCTTTATATGAAGTCTCGATGTCTTCACGGATAATTTTTCAAAGTATAGCCATCCTGAATAGACTTATCATAATAGTACGTATGAAAATATTCACCGAAAATTTTCCACGAAGCTCTCTCTTCCTTCAATAATGGCGTACCAGTCAATGCAATCTTTATTGAATTTTCATCTGCGTCGAATAGATTTGCCAAGAAGCTACCAGTCGGATTGTAACCGCGGTGTGCCTCATCAATAATAAATATTCTTTGAAGGTTTGTTGCATATGCCTCTAAACGAACCTTCTGTTTATCTTCTTCAAATCTCTGAATATTTACCACTGTAATCTCTGGCTTGCCGCTGTTTCCTTCCATCGCCTGATTATTGCGGAACTGTTCCATAAGCTCGCTTCTTGAGTTAGCAGTTTTAACTTATAATCCACGAGCTTCAAATTCCTGTGAAGCTTGTTCTAATAAGTCCAAGCGGTCAACAATAAAATAAAATTTTGCAACCTTGTTCTTTTTTGCAAAATAATCCGTCAATACATATGTCATATAATAAGAAAGTGCTGTTTTTCCGCTTCCTTGTGTATGCCAAAACACACCGGATTTCTTACCTTCGTCAAGCTTCTTTCTTACTGCTATAGCAGCAAACATCTGCTGATATCGCATAATGTGCTTCTGGTCAGTAAACTCGATTTTCCCATCAACTTCTTTTTTCAATCTTTACATATGCAATTCCATACTTAAGAATAAACAAAAAGCCTTTCGGGGCTGCACATCGATGTTAATACGCGGTTAGTCGGAGAATTTACATTTAGGTTTGTTTGATACTCCGGCGCATGATGAATAACCTGACAGTTAAAGTCAGATAATATCTGTCTTTCTTCGTCTGGTGAAACTTCTTTATATGGATAATCCTTATTATATGGAGCAATTGAAGCTCCTGATGGGTTTTCTTCTCTAAAACAGTTAAATGGAGCATCTGTCTTGGCTGCAGTACAATAGAATGCACCTTGAATAGGTACAATGCCTCCCATTGCATCGTATTCCATATTATTAGAAAACAACATTAACTGTGTAATATTAATAAATCTTCTAAATTTCTTGTTTGGAAAACGCTGCTTGTTCATTCGTCTACTTTCAGCAACCATTCCACCATGATTATTCGGCTTTTTCACTTCAACAAAAACAAGCGGTAATCCATTCACAAAAAGTGTAATGTCTGGTCTAAATTCGTCTTGCCCATTTTTACATGTGAATTCGGCTGTACAGTGATAAACATTGTTAGATGGATTATCATAGTCTATCAGTCGTACAGGAGAAACACTTGTAAGACGTGAATAAAAAAACTTCTTCCAAGGTCATCGTTATCCAGTTCTTGTCTAATTTCTCTTAATACCTGCAGTGCCTCCCCAGCACGCTCAGGATTGAGTTTTTCAAATTGCTTTTTAAACACCTCGATTAAGATGTTTGTATCAGGCTCATACACCGTTTCAGCCATTTCCTCTGAAATCTTTCCAAAGTATGTGTATCCTAGCTTAGTTAGATGTACGAGGGCTGGCATTTGCACACGAGTAGCCTCATTAAACATATTTTTTCTTCTGCTACTGGCAGTCATAACCAATCGCCTCCGTTCTTTGACTCGATGTAAAATATCACATTCATTGACACGGGCTATTTACACTAACCCTACTTGCTTAAATGACAAAGTGAAATAAGGGTAAATATATACTGTATTCTTCACAAAAAACCAAATAAGAGTAAAATAACGGCTTTACAGAGTATATATCTCTCCGAAAACCGGATTTTAATATATTTCACTGCTGTTCTTGCATAGCAAAACAGACAGATTGAAATCTCATTTTGTCAAAGTGAACGCAACCTGCCTTGGTAAAGAATTTGTTACGGTCACCATCTGCTATTGTTTTACGTTATCTTTTAACAGATCCGATGTTAAGCGGAATAACTATCCTTTCAGACAATGATAAACAACTCATATTTTCCTGCTTTCCGCAAATATAATACTGAGCCATTGACTGAAAAGGAGCATACATTAGAGTTTTATCATCTGTATCATTTAAAGGTTCAAATATCTGCTCTGAAAGCAACTTGGTATGTGTATAAACTCCCCATTTTGTAAAAAGCTTTTTGAACTCATCTACGTTAACGTTATATTTGGGAATATAGCCAAGAGCCATAGCAGCTTTTATTCCATTTTTTAGTTGCTTTTGACCATATTCCTCTAATTTAGAATTCAGTTCTTCGCATGAAATATCATCTGCTATTGTCAAATCCACCAGATTTAATTCTAAAGAACTGTCATTAAAAGAAAAATGACAAAATCCAAATCTATTTCCTTTTTTCTGCTCTACATTCAGCCTGAGAACATTTGTGGATATCAGATTCATTTCCAAGAGCTAAATAAAGCCATTCAACTTTCGGAGGACTGAATCTATTATCTTTTTGATGAACTCCTTTTTAGGGATAAAACGCTCATAATCTGGTTCTTCTTTTTCATCTAGGATAGTACCCCTACCAACTAACAGTCCTTCCAAGTCTTTTTATTTTTATCGTTTTATGCTCAATCCCTGAATGTTGATGGAACAAATCATCATAGACCTTCAAAAAGTACAACGTTTTGCTTTTTTCAACTTCATTATAAGTAAATATACCTTTTGCTAAAGCGTCTCGAAATTCTGACCAGGTTTTTCTTATTGTCTTTTCGCTTTTCTCAATTCCACTAAAATCAAATATTTGACCCACGCTAACTACTCCTTCCATAACATCTAATCCACTGCCTACCATACAGCCAACAGTCGAGTTGTCGGATTGGACAACATCTAAATCACTCACTCAAATTGAGTTTGCACCCTAATAACATCTATCCCAGTGCCACAACCTATGACATCTAATTCACAGCCTAAACCCTATGACTATTTTTGCAGTAGATATATTTCCATAATAATAAATCGAACTTTCATGGGAAATTGCTACTCCCCGAAAAAAGCCCGGAAATACGCCACTTTTCAGTCTTTATTTATCTTTTCTTGACATCAAAACTACCGTTTCCACATGACTTGTATGTGGGAACAGGTCGAAGGCGGTGGTGGCGGTTATGGTATAGCCGTTATCGTTAAGAAAACGTGCATCTCTGGCGAGGGTGGCGGGGGTTACAGGAAACGTACACTACACGTTTGGGTTGTGCTTTAATTATTGCTGTGAGTGTTGATTCATCACTGCCCTTACGCGGCGGATCGAGAATAACCACGTCCGGCCGTTCGCCTTTTCTATCAATTTCGGCACGATATTTTCTGCGCTGTCTGCGTAAAAAATTGCGTTCTCAATACCGTTTTCACTGCATTTTCTTTTGCGTCTTCGATTGCACGTTCAACAATTTCTACACCTACAACGCTTTTTTGCGTTTTTAGCGGCACACAGCGAAATTGTACCGATACCGCAATAAATATCCATCACGCTTGTATTTTCATCAATATCCGCATACTCCAAAGCTTTACTATACAGTTTTTCGGTCTGTACCGGATTGACTTGAAAAAAAAGCTTTGAGGGGAAATATCAAATTTTACTCCACAAAGTGTATCTGAAATCCTATCCTTGCCCCAAAGAATTACATTTTCCTCCGTAAGCACAAGATTATTTCTCTTAGTGTTAATATTAAGCACGATGCTTACAATTCTATCCGAAACCTTTCTCAATTTTGAAATCAATTTTTCACGTTTCGGCAAACTTTTGCATTAACGGAAACGACAACCATAATCTCATTTGCAGAAAATGATTTACGTGTAAAAAACACGCCTGACAATGCCTTTATGCGACTTTTCATCATATGCACTGACATTATTTTCATTCATATAATCAATTACCGCGTCATTTATCTCCCTATTAATTTCATCACCAAGGCTGCAATCATCAAGCGGAATAATGTCATGACTTCGCATTGCGTAGAAACCGCAAACATTTTTACCATACACATTTCCGACAGGAAAAACCATTTTATTTCTATACCGTTCCGGCACATCCATACCGACAATTCCGTCAACCTTAAAATTCTCAAACTTGCCTATTCTCTGCATCGCATTCTCAACAATATCACGTTTTATATTGAGCTGTGCGTCATACTTTATATGACGAATTTGGCAACCGCCGCACCTTTTATAATGTTGGCACATAGGCTCACAACGTTTATCCGACGGTTCTATAATTTCCAACGCCTTACCGTATGCAAAATTTTTTTTCTGCACTTTGACAACAAGCATTTTAATTTTATCGCCGTCCACCGTTTGCGGTACAAAACCGCAAATCCGTCTATATGCGCAACTCCGTTACCGTCCGAAGAAACAGAATCTATACAAGCAACGTACTTTTATTTTTTTTCAACAGGAATCATAATTTACCTCTTATTGTTTTATATAATAGTTTTATTATATCATTCATTAATGTTATATGCAAGATTTGAGCACAAAAAAGAAGCGGCATAAACCGCTTCTTCTAAAATTCTTATTTAAGAATTAGTCGTTATTAACGATTAGGTAGATTTCTTGAGCTTCGTCCTTATCTGTAGTTCTAACTACTGCGAATACTACATCGTCGATAACATCTTCGTGTTCAAGGTTAAGAATATCTTGACCACCTACTGTTGTCTTAGCAGCCTTAACGTCAGGTGTTGATGCAATACCTTCGTCAAGAAGAACTCTCTTGATTATCTTTGATCTTGCTGCGAAGTCATATGTGTAGATCTTAGCGTTGCTGTAGTTTACTTCAAGACCTTCGTCATAGTTTACTACATACTTACCCTCAGCATTTGTTGTAACTGTACCGATTGTGATGTTGCTACCGCTCTTATCAACAACAGGACCGAATACAACGTTTACATCGTTGTCATCATCTGATAGAAGATCAGCGAACTTTGTATCTGCAAGAACTGATGATTGCTTCTTGAATGCGTTAGTTCTGAAGTCTTCAAATGATGAACCGTTTAGAACATTCTGAGCAGCGAATACTGAGTAGATTCTTGAGATGTAGCCTTCTGAGTTAGTAGCGTAAACAAGTACGTCACCTTCGTCAAATGCGTCTTCTGCAACTGTTTTACCAGCGTTACCTGTGATTACAACGTCATCATCAAGAATGAATTGCTTTTCTTCACCGTTTACAAACCAAGTTGTAAGCTGTCTTATCGCCGTCATCGTCGACTACTTCACTACCGTTGAAGATAGCAAGCTGTGTTTCTGAATTGAATACGCTTGATGTACCCTTTGTAATGATTACGAATCTGTATGTGTTGTCTGACTTAGACTTATCATAACCATAAGCTGTGTATGGGCTACCATCGTTTAGAGATGAAACAACTGAATATGAATCCTTTGTATCAACTTCTGATAGGTCAAGGATTACTGTTGAGTCAGCCATCTTAACTGAACCAATCTTGTTGCCTGATTCTTTATATTCTGTATCAACAGCTGATGTTGGATCATTGTAAACACTCTTAATTGTAATCTTATTTGAAGATGAGCTTACTGAATATTCTACAACTTGTGTCGGATAAGCAACTGACTTAGGTTGTGATGTGCTATATTCAGGTCCATCAAAAGCTACTACCTTTGATTGCCAATCTTTTGTTGTTGTATCTATCTTATTTTCCTTTTTTAGCATCTGAATAGAATGTAGCATACTTCAAGTATGTTGCATATTCATTAACCTTATCGCTATCTACTTTGTACTCTTCTTCAGTACCGTTCTTAGTAATGATTTGAGCCATGTAGTCGCCGGCGGCGGCTTCTTGTAGATGTTCTTCAATACGCCGTAGTTCTTTGATACTGAGTTTTCGTCAGCCTTAGCGATTCTGCCGAAGTGATCAAGGTATAGGCTATATTCTGTTGATGTTTCAACATCGATATCCATACCTTCAGCAGCCTTATACTTTGTACCGCCGATTGTGTATTCACCCTTTGAATCGTTGATGCTTGTGCACTTAACACCTTCAACAACGTTTCTTGTTACGATTACATCGTAGAAGTTTGATTCTCAAATGAACCTGTTGTATCGTATGCAATGTTAAGTACGTCGTTTTGTTGAAGATCTTTGGCTTCGATTTCTTTACCGTCAAGTTTGAATGAATATGTGTAGTTATCATCATCCTTGTTTACTGTCATCTTAGCTTGGATACCTGATGAATATGTATCGAAGTTTACTGATGTTTCGTTTGTCTTGTCGATAACTTCATCAACAATAGCTGTTGCATATGAAGATACCATGATTGTGTTATACTTAGCTGATGTGCTTGTTGAACCAATTTCTGTTTCCTTTTGAAGTGTTACAGATGCTGTTTCGTTCTTATCAAGATAATCTCTTAGCTCTGCAATAGATTTTGATGATTCAACGCCGTTGATATAGATTGTAACGCCGTTTGTTGTATCAAGTTGATACTTTGTTGAACCCTTTGTTGTACCTGCTGGGAAGAAGTAAAGAGCTTCGTCTGTTGACTTGTTTTCATCAAAGTCTTCTGAAGCAACTGTTACGCTCTTGTTTGCAGCAGCAGCAGCGATTGAAAGAATTGTGAATTCATCATCGTCATTCTTTTGGATAAGTGCCTGAGAATATGTTCTTAGGTAGTTATCAGCCTTTGAATCGCCGATGTACATATCTTCTGAAACAGGTGAATCTGCCTTAACTTCTTCATCGTCAAAGTTGTCAGCTTTTTCAACTTGGAATGTAACCTTGTCATTATCAACTGAACCAGTCTTGCTTGTTTCTGTTACACGACCGTATACTTTGTATGCGTCATGCTTTTCTGTGAATAGAGTTTCGTATGCTCTGCCTTCTTTACCGTCTCTTATTTCAAGATTAGGTGTCTTTGTACCGTTCCACTCTGTCTTCCAGCCTGCAATTACGCAAAGAGGAGCGTCCATAGCGTTGTCGATCATTTGAGCAACCTGAGCTCTTGTAAGTTCTGTGCTGTCTTTGATACCTGAGATACCCTTTGTGATATCAAGTGATGCAGCGTATGTCTTGTAGCCTGTTGGCCATCCGCCTTGACCTTGTGCAAATGTTTCGTAACCGATAGCACTTACAAGCATCTTTTGAGCCTGTACATATGTAACGTTAGCGTCAGGATCAAATTCTGTATCGCTCATACCTGCGATGAAACCGTCAGCAACACCTTGGTTGATGTAGCCTTTAGCCCAGTGATCTGCTGAAACATCAGCGAACTTTGTTGATTCTGTTGATGCCTCTGCTGATGAACGTTCTGCAAGAGCGTCAACGATCATCTTTGTGATTTCAGCTCTTGTTACAAGCTTATCCGGACCGAATGTGCCGTCATCGTAACCGCTGATTACGTCAAGAGCTGAAAGTTCTTGAACAGCCTGTGCGTAGCTTGCTGTAGATTCTACGTCAGGGAAATCAACTGCGAAAGCGGCAACTGAAGATGCTACCATAGTAAGAGCAGCAACTGTTGAAATTACCTTTTTGAGATCCTTATTCATTGTCTCAAATCCTCCCTTTTTGATTCTTTTTGTTTGTGAAGGGTTTCCTTAGATGTTTTGTATGCACCCTTCTTTGCATTACAAAACTACATTACACATTGATTATACCACGCAAACTGTGTATAAGTCAATGACGTATTACAGTTGTAAAAAAAACTGTAATTCTTGTCACATCTCGGCTACAACCTGCTTGGCCGTTTTGTGACTCATATTACGGTAACAATTTTCAACTAACGCTTCTACCCTATTATTCGAAAACTGCTACTGAATATTTTACTCTTTCATAAAGCTGTTGTCAACTACTTTTTTCTGCCAACCCGATCTTTTTCATAAAATTTTATAATTAGCACAAAATCTATGTCCAATTCACGGATTTTTTGGTCAAATTGATTATGTTAACCAATGCTTTTATGTTTTACAATAGATTAGACGTATGTTTTCCGAAAAAGTTCCGCTTTTTTTTTGAAAAAATTTTAAAAAATTTATTGAAATCATTATTTTTTCTTAATATAATAGTGTAAACAAACTGAAAGGACTACACATATGGCTAAATATTATGCCGTCAGAAACGGCTATCATACAGGAATTTTTAACACTTGGGACGAATGTAAAAAGGAGGTTTCCGGTTTTTCGGGTGCGGAATATAAAAGTTTCACAAAGCTTGAGGACGCAAAAGCTTTTTTAGGCGAAAACGAACAAATCAGTTTATTCGATGAACCGAAAGAAAATAAAAAGCACCGCCGTTGCATATGTTGACGGAAGTTACAACATCTCCACAAAAAGAATATGCGTGCGGAGTTATTATTTTCTATGAGGGGAAAGAAACGACATTCAGCCGAAAATTTTCAAATCCCGAAAACGCCTCAATGAGAAATGTTGCGGGTGAAATTGAGGGTGCAAAACTCGCAATGCAGTTTTGCATTGACAATCATATAGAAGAAATAGACATTTATTACGATTACGAAGGTGTCGAAAAATGGTGTACGGGTGTTTGGAAAACCAACAAATCCGGCACAATTTCTTACAAGCAATTTTATGACGAAATAAAAAAATCGGTAAAAGTTTCATTTAACAAGGTAAAAGGTCACTCCGGCGACAAGTACAACGATGTCGCCGACAGACTCGCAAAAGACGACGACTTTGTTTCGGATAATAGAAAAAAGGCAATTTAAACGGTTAATTAGTGTATTTTTATGAAAATAACGCTGACTTATGGCTGAGTGGGCGTTATTTTTTATGGAAATTAAAAAGTAACAGAACTATCATAAAACAGATTCATTATCCATAGCTGTCAAGATGATAACCGACTTGTCTGTTTTCTTTTTGCTCCGAACATTATATACTTTTTCAAATCAACAAAAAATACACTCTTTTCATCCAACCAAATCACAATACACTCTTATCCAACCGTGTCAAGTTCTTTACTGCTCTTTTCTTGCCAAATATAGATTAAATCATTTTCAATCTTAACGCTGCCGTTATGGATTTTACTGTCATTATCGTTTATCACAACCGACGATGTATCAAATTGGATATAATATGCCGGTTTTGTTTCATCGTCAACATCAAGTGCGAATTTGAACATATTATTATTTTTTTATTGTCATTTACTATCGTCAAACCGTCAGGATAATAATAGTAATTGCCGTTATATCTGATTATTGACGCACCGAACGATTTTTACCGCCCTCCTGTGCCGCCTCGGTTACAAAGTCATTCCATTCCCATGATGCAAGTTCAAATCTTCCATTTGTGCCGCTGTCAACTATAAGCGGTGCAATGTCATCATCTCCGACAACATCAATTACAAACTGTGCATATGCGCTGTTATCCCAAAGCGAACTTGAGTTTGACTTAACCGTAAGATGTGTCTGTCCCGATTTTTCATATTAAGCTTATCCGCCGTTACGGTATACTTGCTTCTCGGAAGTTCTTCCCTTGCACCGCCTGCATATACTGCCGTTACAGTCAAGTTCTTTATAACCTTATCAACTTCTCTGCCTATGAACACCATTTTAGTCGGATTATTTTCGTCAAGCATATCGTCCTCATAATACGTATCAGGTCCGCTTACCGTCAAATATGCGATTTTTTTCGCCGATTTGCGGTTTTTCCGCCACTTCAACCGACACGTCTTTCATAAGCGCGAACTTAATCTCTTTATCCGATATATCCTTATGCTTTTTACACATAAGCGCAAGTTTTTCTTCACCTGTTCTGATATAATAATTTGTCGACGGATATTTTTTACTTAATCCGGTCTTTTTCATTAAGGCTTGAAATCAATTTTTGATAATTTCCATTTTGGATAAGGTCGTGCCAATATGTTTCGCCTGTTTTCATTTCGTCCGTAAGCTCGTCCGAAAGCATATTCAGCATTATGCTCATATGCGTACTGCACTTTGCCTTATTACGATTTATAACGCACTGCACAAGTGACGGTACTATTACCACGCACGACAAAATAATTACAACCGCTCCGACACCGAATTCAACCGGTTTTATTTTCTTAAATTTTGAGCCGATTGACGAAAATATATTTCCCAATATTTTCTTAATCTTTTGTAAATTTATTTTTTTCAAATTATTTTTTTCAAAACTGCACCTCAAATTATAATTTTCTGTAAACTGCAAAATACATTGTTGTAAAACACGCCAAACCGCCTATCAAATTTGAAATCGGCTCTGCCAAAAAATACTCCGTTTACTCCGAACCATATCGGAAGAAGAAGTATAAGCGGTATTACCACTATTCCCTTTCTCAATATAGAAAAGAATATCGCAAACTTCGCTTTCCCTATTCCGACAAACACCGTCTGCCCCGTAAACATAAACGCCATAAGGAAAAATCCGAAAAAGTATATATGCAATGACGGTACACCGGCAGTTATAAGTGCCGCATCGGCAGTGAATATTCCTATAAGGAATTTCGGAATCAGCAAAATTATAAACCATGCCACTGTACTGTATATAATAAGCATTGCCGCCAAATACCGTATCGCCTCTTTAACCCGTCCG
>VOFC01001011.1_pt1 | contig 49566 bp, 105 predicted proteins | sample 5384161 | NCBI WGS metagenome assembly VOFC01 (sample SAMN12384722, study PRJNA508395) | human gut metagenome | isolation source: healthy gut B | host: Homo sapiens | reverse complement strand
GGCAAAGAAACAAACAACAGAAGTAGCAAATGGTAAAATCAGAATAAGATTAAAAGCTTATGATCCACAACTTTTAGAACAGTCTGCTGATAAGATAGTAGATACTGCTAAAAAAAAAACTGGAGCAAAAGTTTCAGGACCTATTCCATTACCAACAGAGAAGGAAATCGTAACAATACTACGTTCTCCACACAAACACAAAGATTCAAGAGAACAATTCGAAATGAGAACACACAAGAGAGTTATTGATATTCTTTATCCTACACAAAAAACAGTTGAAAGTTTAACAAAAATTGAACTACCAGCTGGTGTAAATATTGAAATAAAATAACAATGAGTTAAGGCAAAAAGTTAGAAACCTATAAAAATCTGACAAAAACCATGCTAGTGAATAATCATTAGCCAATAGTTAGGAGGAAAATTTTAAAATGAAAAAAGCAATAATAGGAAAAAAAGTTGGAATGACTCAAATATTTGATGAATCAGGAAAAGTTATTCCAGTAACAGTTATAGAAGCTGGACCATGTGTTGTTGCACAAGTTAAATCAAACGAAACAGACGGATATAACGCAGTACAATTAGGATTTGGAGATGTTAAAGAGAGCAAAGTTAATAAGCCAGTTAAAGGACATTTTGCAAAATCTAAATTAGCATTAAAGAAACATTTAAGAGAATTTAGAATGGATTCTGTAGAAGACGTTAAAGTTGGAGATGAATTTAAAGCTGATGTTTTCGTAAAAGGAGACAAAGTAGATATTCAAGGAACTTCAAAAGGAAAAGGATTCCAAGGCGTTATAAAGAGACATGGTCAATCAAGAGGACCTATGGGACATGGCTCTATGTATCACAGAAGACCAGGTTCAATGGGATCTACATCAACACCAGGAAGAGTATTCAAAGGAAAGAGACTTCCAGGACATATGGGGGCTAATACAATTACAATACAAAACTTAGAAGTTGTTGCAGTTGACTTAGACAAAAATGTAATATTAGTAAAAGGTAGTGTTCCAGGAGTAAACGGAGCAATACTAAAAATTAGACAAAGCGTAAAAGCATAGGGAAGGAGGAAGAAAGATGCCTAAAATAGACGTATATGATATAAATGGAAAGAAAGTTAAAGAACTAGAATTAAATGAAGCAGTATTTGGAATTGAACCAAATGAAGCAGTTGTACACAGTGTTCTAGTTAATTTCTTAGCAAATCAAAGACAAGGTACACAAAGTACAAAAACAAGAAGCGAAGTTTCTGGTGGTGGAAGAAAACCATGGAGACAAAAGGGTACAGGTAGAGCAAGACAAGGAAGTATAAGAGCACCACAATGGATAAAAGGTGGTATAGCTTTAGGACCAAAGCCTCGTTCTTACAAATACACAGTAAACAAGAAAGAAAGACAATTAGCTGTTAAATCAGTATTAAGTTCAAAAGTTTTAGAGAACGAATTAGTAGTTGTAGATAGTTTACCATTAAAAGACATCAAGACAAAAGAAATGGTAAAAGCTCTTTCAAACTTAAAAGTAGAAGGAAAAGCATTATTAATGCTTCCAGAAAAAAACGAAACAGTTCAAAAATCTGCTAGAAATATAAAAGGTGTTAAAACAACATTAGTTGAAACAATAAACGTTTACGATTTATTAAAATACAACAAATTAGTTGTAACAGAAGACACTGTTAAGAAATTAGAGGAGGTGTACGCATAATGAGACCAGAAGACATTATAATAAAACCAATAATTACTGAAGAAAGTAATGCTGGAATACAAGAAGGAAAGTATACCTTTAAAGTAAACAAGAAAGCTACAAAAGTTGATGTAGCCAATGCAGTAGAAAAAAAACTTTCGGAGTTAAAGTATTAAGAGTAAATACTATAACAGTAAAAGGAAAAGAAAAAAGAGTTGGAAGAAATGTTGGAAGAACATCTGATTGGAAAAAAGCTATTGTTACAATAGATACAAATCCATCAGACAAAACATATCTTGCAAAAGGCGGAAAAGAAACAAAAATAGCTACAAAATATAAGACATCTATTGATGAATTCATGGGTGCGTAGTTAAATAAAAATAGCGAGAGATAACTCGGATAATAAAAAATATCTGTAGGTGAAGCAGGAAAAAATTCACTAATATAAAAATAAGGAGATAATTAAAAATGGCAACAAAAAAATTCAGACCAACAACTCCATCACTAAGAAACACAACTGTATCTGATTTTGCTGAAATAACAAAAAAGACTCCTGAAAAATCTTTATTAACAGTAAAGAAAGAAAAAGCAGGAAGAAATAGTTATGGTAGAATCACAGTTCGTCACCAAGGTGGAGGAAATAGACAAAAATATAGAATAATTGATTTTAAACGTCAAAAAGAAGATATGCCAGCAACAGTAGTTGGTATAGAATATGATCCAAACAGAAGTGCAAATATAGCTTTAATTAAATATGAAGATGGAACATTAAGCTATATATTAGCTCCTATAGGATTAAAAGACGGTGATACAGTAATGTCAGGAGTAAATGCTGATATTAAACCGGGTAACTGTCTAAAATTAGAAAACATTCCAGTTGGTACTATGGTTCATAACATAGAAATAAACCCAGGTCAAGGTGGAAAATTAGTTAGAGCTGCAGGTCAAGAAGCTCAACTTATGGCTAAAGAAGGAAAATTTGCAAATTTAAGATTACCTTCAGGAGAAATGAGATTAATAATGCTAAACTGCAGAGCAACAATAGGAACTGTAGGAAATGCAGAATATGAAAACATAAAATTAGGTAAAGCAGGAAAAACAAGACATCTAGGCAAACGTCCAGAAGTTAGAGGATCTGCAATGAACCCAGTAGATCACCCACATGGTGGTGGTGAAGGAAAGGCTCCAGTAGGACACGCAGGACCAATGACTCCTTGGGGTAAACCAGCACTTGGATACAAGACAAGAAAGAATTCAAGAACTGATAAATTTATAGCTAAGAGGAGGAAATAATAATGTCAAGATCTAGTAAAAAGAAACCATTTGTTGCTCCAGAATTATTAAAGAGAGTTGAAGCAATGAATGAAAGTGGAAAAAAAGAAGTATTAAAGACATGGTCTAGAGCTTCTACAATATATCCACAAATGGTTGGACACACAATAGCTGTTCATGACGGAAGAAAACATGTTCCAGTATATATTACTGAAGAAATGATTGGACATAAATTAGGAGAATTTGCTCCAACAAGAACATTTAAAGGACATTCAGGAGATAAGACAACAACTACAAAATAAAAATAATTAAGGAGGTAAATAAGAGCAATGGAAGATACAGTACAAAATGAAGTAGTACCATGCGCAAGTGCAACTCTAAAGTATGCCAGAATTTCAAGCAGAAAAGTTAAGATTGTAGCAGATTTAATAAGAGGAAAAGATGTTGATGAAGCATTAGCAATAGTTAAATTTACACCAAAAGCTGCATCAGAAATCGTTGAAAAATTGCTTAAATCAGCTATAGCAAATGCTGAAAACAACCATGGAATGAAGAGCAATAAATTATATGTAGCAGAAATATATGCAAATCAAGGACCTACATTAAGAAGAATAAGACCAGCTGCAAAAGGTTCAGCTGTTAGAATTAGAAAGAGAACAAGTCATATAACTATAGTTCTTAAAGAAAGAGACTAAGAGTAAGGAGGATAATAGAAAATGGGACAAAAAATGAATCCAAACGGACTTAGAGTTGGAATCATAAAAGACTGGAACTCAAAATGGTATGCAGATTCAAAGCATTTTGCAGATTATCTAGTTGAAGATCACAAAATCCGTGAATATGTTAAGAAAAAAATTATACGCTAGCGGAATTTCAAAAGTTGAAATCGAGAGAACAGCAAAATTCGTTAAAGTTAACGTATACACAGCTAAACCTGGTCTAGTAATAGGAAAAGGTGGAAATTTAGCTGAAAGCTTAAAAAGCTGAATTACAAAAATGATTGGAAAAGATGTAAATCTAAATATTGTTGAGGTTAAATCACCAGATTTAGATGCACAATTAGTTGCTGAAAATATAGCAGGACAACTAGAAAGAAGAATTTCATTCAGACGTGCAATGAAACAATGTATGCAAAAAACAATGAAGATGGGTGCTTTAGGAATAAAGACATCTGTATCAGGAAGACTTGGTGGAGCAGATATGGCTAGAACTGAGTTCTACAAAGAAGGAACAATACCACTTCAAACATTAAGAGCTGATATTGAATATGGATTTGCAGAAGCAAATACAACATATGGAAAAATTGGTGTAAAAGTTTGGATATATAAAGGAGAAGTTCTTCCAGCTAAGAAGAAAGCAGTGGAAGGAGGAGACAGATAATGCCATTAATGCCAAAAAGAACAAAATATAGAAAACAACAAAAAGGTAGAAATAGAGGAAAAAGCAACAAGAGGTAACGTTGTAACAGATGGATTATATGGACTTCAAGCATTAGAAGCAGGTCAAATTACTTCTAACCAAATAGAAGCAGCCCGTGTTGCTATGACAAGATATATAAAAAGAGGTGGAAAGGTTTGGATAAAAATCTTCCCAGATAAACCTATAACAAAGAAACCAGCAGATACTCGTATGGGTAAAGGTAAAGGATCAGTTGAATACTGGGTAGCAGTTATAAAGCCAGGAAGAATATTGTTTGAACTTGCAGATGTTTCAGAAGACGTTGCAAGAGAAGCATTAAGACTTGCTGCTAACAAACTATCTGTTAAGTGTAAATTTGTTAAAAAGGAAACTGAAGTAGGTGGTGAATTAGATGAAGATAAATAAGATTAGAGAAATGTCTTCACCAGACTTAGAAAAAGAATTAGGAGAATTAAAATCAGAATTGTTCAAACTAAGATTTAGCTTAGCAACAAACGGATTAGATAATCCTATGAAAATAAGAGAAGTTAAGAAAGACATTGCAAAAATAAAAACAGTTTTAACTGAAAGAGAATTAAAAGGTGAAGAACCAGTAGTTGCAGAAGAGCCAAAAAAAGCAGAAAAGAAAACTGCAAGTAAGGCAAAAAAAGAAGCTACAGAAGGAACAGAAAAGAAAGCTAGAAAAACAACTACAAAAAAAGAAAGTAAAGCTGAATAATTTATACAACTAAAACGTTGTATTCCTTAGAATGTAGAAAGAATATTATGGAAGAAAGAAATCTTCGTAAAACAATGACTGGAGTTGTTACATCTGATAAAATGGATAAAACAGTTGTTATAGCTGTTGTTCAAAATGAGATGGATAAGACATATGGAAAAATCAAAAAAAGAACATATAAATTAAAAGCTCATGACGAAAACAACGAATGCAAAGTTGGAGATAAAGTTAAAGTTATGGAAACAAGACCTTTATCAAAAGACAAGAGATGGAGAGTTGTTGAAATAGTTGAAAAGGCAATAATAAAATAATATACTTTGAAAAGAATGAAAAAAGGAGGTACTAGTTTAAATGGTACAGCAACAAACAATATTAAAAGTAGCTGATAATACAGGAGCTAAAGAATTAATGTGTATTAGATGCTTAGGCGGATCATATAGAAAATATGCTGGAGTTGGTGATATAATAGTTGCTTCTGTAAAATCAGCAACACCAGGTGGAGTTGTAAAAAAAGGTGACGTTGTTAAAGCCGTTGTTGTTAGAACAAAGAAACCTATAAGAAGAGCTGACGGATCTTATTTAAGATTTGACGAAAACGCAGCAGTTATAATAAAAGAAGACGGAACACCAAAGGGAACTCGTATATTTGGACCTGTTGCAAGAGAATTAAGAGAAAAGGATTACCTAAAGATTCTTTCTCTAGCACCAGAAGTTTTATAATTTCGATTTTAAACTTCGTCTTGCGTTGTCAAAATTGATTAAAAATGAGCCCAATAATAAGAAATAAAGAGGTGAAAATATAAAATGAAATTAAGAAAAGGTGATACAGTTAAAGTTTTATCAGGAAATGATAAAGGAAAGACTGGAGAAATTCTAGAAGTAATACCTAAAACAGAAAAAATAATTGTTAAAGGTATCAATATTAGAAAAAAGAGTGTTAAACCTAGAAGACAAGGTGAACAAGGAGGAATTATACCTTCAGAACACAGCATACATAGCAGTAAAGTAGCTGTTGTTTGTCCTAAATGCCGAAAAAAAGCAACAAGAATAGGATATACAGTAGAAAAAGACGAAAAAGTACGTGTATGCAAAAAAATGTGGAGCTAAAATAAAATAGTAAAGGAAGGAGGTCTATAAAGACTTATGGAAATATTAAAAGAACAATATGAGAAAGCAATAGTTCCAGCTTTAATGAAAAAGTTTGGATATAAATCAATAATGGAAGTTCCAAAGTTAGATAAAATAGTTATCAACATTGGTTTAGGAGATGTAAAAAGAAAATCCAAAGGACTTAGAGAATGCAATAAAGGATTTGGAACAAATTACTGGACAAAAAGCCAATAACAACAAAATCTAAGAAGGCTATAGCTGCATTTAAATTAAGAGCAGGAGTTCCAATTGGATGCAAAGTAACATTAAGACAAGGAAAAATGTATGATTTTGCAAACAAATTATTCAATGTAGCTCTTCCAAGAGTTAGAGACTTTAGAGGAATACCAGCAGATTCTTTTGACGGTAGAGGAAACTATTCAATGGGTATTAAGGAACAATTAATATTCCCTGAAATAGAATACGAAAAAAGTTGATAGAGTAAGAGGTATGGATATAATATTTGTAACAACAGCTAAGACTGATGAAGAAGCTAAAGAGTTACTAAAATTATTAGGAATGCCATTTAAAACTAATTATCGTAAATTACTGAAAAGAGATATAAGAAAGGAGAAAGCTAATGGCTAAAACGTCTTTAAAAGTTAAGCAAGCAAGACCACAAAAATATAAGACAAGAGAATATAACAGATGTAAATTATGTGGAAGACCACATGCTTATATTAGAAAATATGGAGTTTGCCGTGAGTGCTTCAGAAAATTAGCTCATGATGGCGAAATTCCTGGAGTTAAGAAAGCAAGTTGGTAGAATTCAATTAAAATTGTATATGATAGAAAAATCGTGATAAGGAGGGAAAACAAGAACATGGTTACTACAGATCCAATAGCAGATATGCTAACAAGAATAAGAAATGCTAGCAGTCAAAAACATAAATCTGTTGATGTTCCTGCTTCAAAAGAAAAGCTTGCAATAGCTCAAATATTATTTGAAGAAGGATATATCAAATCTTTCGAAGAGATAAAAAGAAGAAAATAATCAAGGTGTAATAAGAATTACATTAAAATATACAGAAAAAGGTAAAAAAGTAATAGATGGATTAAAGAGAATAAGCAAACCAGGATTAAGAGTTTACGCATCTAAGACAGAATTACCTAAAGTATTAAATGGATTAGGAATAGCTTTAATTTCAACATCTAAAGGAATAATGACAGACAAGAAAGCAAGAGAAGCTGGTTTAGGTGGAGAAGTTATAGCATACGTTTGGTAATAATTAAGACAAGAAGGAGGGAAAACAAACATGTCAAGAATAGGAAATATGCCTATTACAGTACCTGCTGGTGTTGAAGTTAAAATAGACGGAAACCACATTGCTGTAAAAGGTCCTAAGGGAAGTCTTGAAAGAGACATTCATCCAAATATGAAAGTTGAATTAGACGGAAATGAAATAAAAGTTTCAAGACCAGATGATACAAACATTAATAAGAGTTTACATGGAACAACAAGAGCTTTAATACATAACATGGTTGAAGGTGTTGTTAATGAATTCAAAGTAGAATTAGAAATAAATGGTGTTGGTTACAGAGCTCAAAAGCAAGGTAACAAATTAGTAATGAGTTTAGGATATTCTCATCCAGTAGAGATGGAAGCTCCAGAAGGAATTACTTTTGATTTAACAGATGCTAACCACATTGTAGTTAGAGGAATTGACAAAGAATTAGTTGGTCAAGTTGCTAACGAAGTAAGATCTAAACGTCCACCAGAAGTATATAGAGGAAAAGGTATTAAATATGCTACTGAACATATTAGACGTAAGGAAGGTAAAGCAGGTAAGAAATAATTCTAAACTTCGTTTAAATTAATTGTTTAGAGTTGTTAGAATAGCTTAATAAAAACAATTATATACGAGTATGACAAGGCAACCGAGCCAAAATATTTGAGGCGTACTTGCTGTACGTTGAAAATATTTTGAGTGAAGGTTAACGAAGTCAGACAAAGTTAAGAATTGTTTTTCAGAAGTCGAAATCAGAACTAAAACTAATGCTGTTACATTAGTTAGAAAGGAGTAAAAAATGGTTGGTAAGACAGATAGAAAAGCTGAGAGAGAAAGAAGACATGCTCGTGTTCGTACAAAAATAAGCGGAACAGCAGAACGTCCAAGATTATGCGTATACAGAAGTAACAAGAACTTATTTGTACAAGTAATTGATGATGTTAATGGAACAACTTTAGCTGCTGCATCTACATTAGACAAAGAAGTAAAAAATAAACATGCAAACAGCGAAGCTGCAAAAGAAGTAGGAGCTTTAATTGCAAAAAGAGCTCAAGACAAAAAAATAAAAACAGTAGTATTTGATAGAAGTGGATACCTATATCATGGAATTATAAAGGATTTAGCTGAAGTCTGCTAGAGAAGCAGGATTAGAATTCTAGTAATAAATGATTAGAAAAACACAAATTAATTACGGTTAAAAATGGATTGTAAAATACATAAAAGGAGGTCAGAAGACGTGCAAGAAGAAAATTCTACAGAATTAAAAGAAAAAGTAGTTGCCATAAATAGAGTTGCTAAAGTTGTTAAAGGTGGAAGAAACTTTAGATTTAGTGCAGTTGTTGTTGTTGGAGATGGCGCAGGACACGTTGGAGTTGGAAACGGAAAAGCTGCCGAAGTTCCAGACGCTATAAAGAAAGCTATAGAAGATGCTAAGAAAAACTTAGTAGAAGTTTCTATAGTAGACACAACAATACCACATGAAATAATTGGTAAATTTGGAAGTGCAAGTGTAATGCTAAAACCAGCCAGTGAAGGTACTGGAATTATAGCTGGTGGAAGCGTTAGACCAGTTCTAGAACTTGCAGGTTACAGAGATATAAGAACAAAAATAATAGGAACAAATAATCCTAGAAACGTTGTTTATGCTACTCTTGAAGGATTAAAGAGCATGCAAACAGTTGAATCTGTAGCTAAAAAAAAGAGGAAAAAAAAGTAGAAGAAATAATGTAATTATTATAAAATAACAAATTAGGAGGTGTAGTCACGAGATGAAATTAGATGAATTAAAACCAGCACAGGTAAACACAAAAAAGAACTAGAGTTGGACGTGGAGTTGGATCTGGAATAGGCAAAACTTCTGGAAGAGGTCATAAAGGGCAAAAAGCTAGAAGTGGTGGCGGAGTAAGACGTGGATTCGAAGGTGGTCAAACACCATTATATAGAAGATTACCAAAAAGAGGATTTACAAATATTCATGCTAAAAATTATACAGAAGTAACATTAACAATGTTATCTAAAGTAAAGAACGAAAACGTAACAGCTCAAAGCTTAGTTGATGAAGGAATCATCGGAAAAGTTAATGATGGAATAGTAATTCTTGAACTGGAAAATTAGACAAAAAAAAGTTAATGTAACAGCAGTTAGATTTACAAAAATCAGCTAAAGAACAAATTGAAGCTTTAGGTGGAAAGGCAGAGGTGATTAATTGTTTAAGACCATAAAAAATGCTTTAAAAACACCTGAAGTTAGAAAAAAATTGTTATATACATTACTATTAATAGTAATTTTAGATTAGGATGTTATATAACAATCCCTGGAGTAGATACTTTCAACTTTAGCAGAACAAATGGGTTCTGCTACAAACGGGGTAACAGGACTTATAGACACAATATCAGGAGGAGCTTTCTCAAGACTTTCTATATTTGCAATGTCTATAACTCCATACATTACAGCATCAATTGTTATCCAATTATTAGGAATGGTTATACCAGCATTGGAAAGATTAACTAAAGAAGGTGGAGAAGAAGGAAGAACAAAAAATTAATAAGTATACAAAAATTATTACAATTGTTCTAGCTTTAATCGAAGGATTAGAATATATCTTCTCATACAAAATCTTCTGGAATATTCTTAGATACAAGCTTTAATGGGAGGAGCGTTAACAGTTATTTCTTTAATGGCAGGAACAGCACTTTTAATATGGTTTGAGAACAAATTACATCAGTAGGTATTGGAAACGGAATATCAATGTTAATATTTGTTGGTATATTTCAAGCCTTCCAATCAGCATTACTTGTATGGGGCTTTGATTTTCTCAGATGGAACATTTAGTACAGTTGGACTTTTTAAAGGCTTTAGGAATTGTAATAGTTGGAGTTCTTATCCTAGTTGCAGGGAATTGTATTTATACAAATTGCAGAAAGAAGAATACCAGTTCAATATTCTAAAAAAGTAGTTGGAAGAAGAATGGTTGGAGCACAAAATACACATATACCAATTAAAGCCAGCAATGGCAAGTGTTATGCCAATAATTTTTTTCATCATTTATGACATTCCCAGCAATGATAATTCAACTATTTATAAGTGATATTGAAAACCAAGCAGGATTTTTGGAGAGTTATATATAACTTATCTATTGCATCATCTTCATCAAATGTAGGATGGCAATATACAATAATAAATGCTATAATTTATTTATTGCTAATTGTAGGATTCACATATTTCTACACATATGCTACATTCAATCCAGCAGAAGTAGCAAGTAATATAAAACAAAATGGTGGTTTTATTCCAGGTATTAGAGCAGGAAAACCAACATCAGATTACTTATCAAGTGTACTTTCTAAAGTAGTATTATTTGGAGGTATATTCTTAGCAGTTATAGCGATACTTCCTATGTTAATAAGATTTATAGGATTAAGTACAGCATTTGCTGGAACATCAATTCTAATTGTTGTAGGTGTAGCAATAGAATTAAGTCAGCAATTACAATCTCAACTTGTAATGAGACATTATAAAGGATTTTTTAGAGAATTAATAATATAAAAAACTTACCAGCCTAGGTAAGTTTTTTTTATTATTGTATACAAATTTGACAGACTTAACATAACGTAGTATAATTTGAATGTATCATTTAAATTATACTGGTGTATTTGCACGAGGAGGTAAATTATGGACACAATCAGAATTGAAGACTTTATTGACTACTGCCGTGAGTATTCTAAAAAATGAATGAGTTGCGGGAGAGAGGAGAAAACTAAATCCAGACTCTGACATGTTCGAGCTTCTACTAGACGAGTATGTTGAAATGAAGTTGGCGTTTAGGGAGAGATTAAAAAAATATGCTATAAGGAAGAGGTAAAGGACTTTATTGATGATTGCCGTGAGTATTCCAAAAAAATGAATGAATTGCGGGAGAAAGCAGAAAAACTAAATCTAGACTCTGATATGTTCGAACTTCTGTTAGACGAGTATCTTGACATGAGGTTGGAGTTTAGAGAAATGTTGAAAAATACTCGTATATGCATTTAAGAAGGGAGAAATGAAATTTTGGCTAAATATCCAGTAAATTTCTCTTGAATATAGGGAGGCAAGCTAGCTCTATAAGACAAAGGATTTTACTCTTAAAGAAGACTCATGCTGAAAGGCAGGAGTTTTCTTTTGGAAAAATTAAAAAATTAGTGTCAAGAAATATCGGAAAATTTTTTGTAAGAACTTAGAAATTAAAATCTAAGTTCTTAAATTTTAGTAATGACAAATATTTCTTAAAGTTATGTATTCGTGAGTTACATTACCATATTTTAAAATAGAATGTTATCAATACCTGAACAATTAGATAATGTAAAAGTAGTATTCATTTTCATTAATATTAATTGAACGCTTTGAAGTATATGTTTTCAAATATAAATTAAAAAATATTTATGTTGTTGTTTTTGTAATCATTTAAAAGTAAGTATTTATCTATGTTTCTTGTAGAAAAGCCTTTTGGTCTAGATGAGAAGAAAGAAGCAATAAGGTGTGAAATATGACTTTCCATTGATGAACCAATATTAAAATTAAGCATATTTTTTATGTAAGAATAATTGTTAATAATGTAATCAATATTTTTCTTAATAGTTTTTTCACGTTCTTGATGGTACTTTTAAAATAATGTTAGTAGCTTTAATAAATTTCTTTTTAGAGTAGTATTTAAAAAATCCTAATAAGTATTTTTGCGTTTAAGTTTATCGGTAGTAATACGATGTATAGCTTGTTTAAAATGAAATTCACAAAGATAATATTTAACTAAATTGCACGAGTCAAGACGAAGTTCAGAGATACCAGATTTTATCCAATTGCCTCCATCACCAATAAGAGCAATATTTTTAATTTTAGTGAAGTCATAACGTAAAGCAATTTTATCCATAAACACTTTCCAAGGCTTTTTTGAACAAGTAGAGAATACAAAGCGATTAGAAAGTTGATTACGATTTTTAGAAACAGGTTTTACATCTTCAAAAGTAACAAAGCATTTAACCATAATATCTTTTTATCAGAATTTTGAGAGCCAATATATTTTTCATCAGCCATAACATATAGAGTATCAGGAGTATTAATAGATTTAGGAATAACATTAGGAACATTCCATTTTTTAATCCAATTGTATATAGACTGACGAGGAATAGCAAAAATTTTGTCTTTATCCATGAAGTAAGATAAACCATTTGTAATGAAAGATACATCACGAGATGCTTGAGCTTGAGAAGTATGGAAAGCATTGTTAATAGCAATAGACTTAATAATAGGGTCATAATGGTCATATTTAGGTAAATTAAAAATATTTATCTACTAAAAAGACATATTTATTAGATAATTTACTTTTAAACAATGTACGTTTAAAATAGACAGTACCAAAGATGGTAGTAATAGATCTAGATACATTAGATTTATTAATATAATAACGACTTTTACGCTCAGAAGAATTTTTTGAGTTGTAAATCGAATTCTTCAAAAAGTAGAAGAAATAATACTTAAAATGTAGTACTTAATAGAGGAATCCATTAAATTAATAAAGTTAAAATAATTGTTATTACTGTCAAGTGTAAAAGAAAAGTTATCCATAAGAATGTCAATATATTTATATAAATTTGTAGAAATAATAACTTTAATTTTATTTTTTTAATACATCTTTAAAATTTTGTGATATAATGTTCATAAATTGAGACTCCTTTTTTAGTGGTTTTGTGGTGAAAACATTATATCAAAGGATTCTCAATTTTTCTATTCCGATACCATTTTACACTATCATTAAAAACGAGTATTTGACAAATAGTGAAAAAAAAGAGCTAAAATATAATAGTTTTAGAAAAGAATTGGAAGGAAGAAAAAATTATGTATATTATAATGTTAGGTGCTCCAGGCACAGGAAAAGGAACAATAGGAAATGAAATTTGTGAAAAGTATAAATTAGAACATATCGCAACAGGAGATATTTTTAGGGATGAAATAAAAAGAGAAACTGAACTCGGAAAAAAGCTCAAGAATATATTTCTAAAGGAGAGTTAGTACCAGATGAAGTTACAATTGCTATGGTAGAAGGAAAGCTAGACCAAATGAATAATGTCTTGTTAGACGGATTTCCAAGAACAATAGAGCAAGCAGAAGCTTTAAAAGAATATTTAAGTAAAAAAGAAGAAAATATCACAGCAGTTATTAACTTAGAAGTGCCAGATGAAGATATAATAAAAAAGAACATCTAGTAGAGTAATTTGCTCAAATAAAGAATGTGGAGCATCATATAACACAATATTTATGCCTCCAAAAGAAGAAGGAATTTGTGATAGATGTGGTTCTACATTGATAAAGAGAGTTGATGATAATCCAGAAACAATAAAAGAAAGATTAAATACTTATTATAAAAATACTAAGCCACTAATTGATTACTATAAAAATGAAGGGCTACTTGAAAGCATAAATATAGATATATATTCAGAAACAACAAAGGAAGATACAACAAAAGTGCAATAGAAAAAATAGAAAAGAGAATAAAATAAAATAGTTTTGAGTTTAGAAAAGAGGAAAAAATGATTTCAATAAAATCTAAAAGTGAAATTATAAAATGAGAGAAGCTTGCAAAATAGCAAATTTAGCACAAAAAAGCAGTAGAAAGAGCAATAATGCCAGGAATTTCTACATTTGAATTAGACAGAATAGCAGAGGCTACAATGCTTGAAAATGGTGCAATACCAGCAGAAAAGGATATCCAAGTGGAAATGAAGGGAGTTCCAGACTTTCCAGGCTCAATTTGTGCTTCTGTAAATGATAATATAATACACGGAATACCATCAAAGCACAATATTTTAAGAGAAGGAGATATTGTAAGTGTAGACTTAGTTGCATATAAAGATGGATTTCATGGAGATTGTGCAAGAACATATATGGTAGGACAAGTTTCAGCTGAGGCAAAAAAAGACTAGTTGATGTTACAAAACAAGCATTTTTGAAGGAATTAAATTTGCTAAAAAGGGATATAGATTGGGAGATATTTTTGCCATACAATAGGTAAATTTGTAAATGAAAATGGTTTTGATGTAATAAAAGAATTTGAAGGTCATGGAATTGGTAGACAAATGCATGAAGAACCAGGAATTCTAACTATGGTAAGCCTGGTAGAGGAATAAGATTAGAACCAGGAATGACACTTGCTATTGAACCAATGGTTGTGGCAGGAGTAGCAGATATTTATCAAGGTGATGATGGTGGTCAATATGGACAGAGGATGGAAGTTTATCAGCACACTATGAAAATACAATATTAATTACAGAAAAGAGCCAGAAATATTGACATTAGCCTAAAAGTATTATATAATATAATAGCTATTGTGAAAAAACTGTCTTATGACATTTCACTATGTAAACTACTATTCAGGGGGAATGAATAATATATGTCTAAAGAAGATGTAATAGAAGTAGATGGAGTGATAACAGAAGCATTACCAAATACTTTATTTAAAGTAAAACTAGAAAATGGACATGAAATTTAGGTCATATTTCTGGTAAATTAAGAATGAACTACATAAAAAATATTACCAGGAGACAAAGTAAAAGTAGAATTATCTCCATATGATTTAACAAAAGGTAGAATTACTTGGAGAGCAAAAATAAAAATAGCATATAAAATAAAAAAATGCTTTAAGCTTTAGTGTGAAGAAAAAATTTGTAAAATGGATTTGAATCAGGAATTAAAGCTAAGTTATATACAAATTAGAGGTGTTTCAAATGAAGGTAAGACCATCTGTAAAGAAAATGTGCGACAAGTGCAAAGTAATCAAAAGAAAAGGTGTAATAAGAGTTATATGCGAAAATCCAAAGCATAAACAAAGACAAGGTTAATTTTTTTATTTGATATTAACACAAATCTAGCAAGCGGCTGATTTAGATTTGTGTTTATATATATTTCTGTTTTTAAGATAAAGATTAGATATATTGTATTTGTGTTAGCAAAAACCTTTCTAAGTTAATTTTAATATTTATATTTAATGCATTTCACCTTTATTAAAAAAATGGAAAAAAAAATAATTCATAAATAATAAGAAAGAGGTGCAAAAACATGGCTCGTTTAGCAGGAGTTGACCTACCTAAAAGAAAAAAAGGGTAGAAATAGGACTAACATACATTTATGGTATTGGTTTAAAAAAGTTCTCAAAAAAATTCAAAAGAAGCTGGAGTAAACCCAGATACTAGAGTTAAAAGACTTAACAGCAGACCAAGAACAAGCAATAAGAAAAGCAATGGCGACTATACTGTTGAGGGTGACTTAAGAAGAGAAGTAGCACTAAATATAAAACAATTAGTTGAAATGGGATGCTACAGAGGACAAGACATAGAAAAGGTCTTCCAGTAAGAGGACAAAGAACAAAGACCAATGCTCGTATTCCAAAAAAGGACCAAGAAAATTGGTTAGCAAGAGCAAGGCAGCAAAAATAATAAATTTTAGAAGGGAGAAAATATAATGGCTATAAAATCTGCAAAAAAGACTACAACTAGAAGAAAAGTTAGCAAAAAAACATTGAAAGTGGAAAAGCTCACATTCATTCTAGCTTTAACAATACAATAGTTACAATATCAGATGTTAGGGGAAATGTATTATCTTGGGCTAGTGCCGGAGAATTAGGTTTTAAAGGTTCAAGAAAGAGTACACCATTTGCAGCAGGAGAAGTTGCCGAAACAGCAGCAAAAGCAGCAATGGAACATGGTTTAAAAACAGTAGAAGTATTTGTAAAAAGGCCCTGGTGCAGGACGAAATCAGCAATTAGAGCATTACAAACAGCAGGATTAGAAATATCATCAATAAAAAGATGTAACACCAATCCCACATAATGGTTGTAGACCACCAAAAAGAAGAAGAGTTTAATTCTATAAATAGAAGGAGGAAATAAAATGTCAAGATATAAAGACGAACAGTGTCGTATCTGCCGTAGAGAAGGACAAAAGTTATTCTTAAAAGGCGAAAGATGCTATTCAGATAAATGTGCCATTTCAAGAAGAAATTATGCTCCAGGACAAAATGGACAAAAAGAAATCAAAACTTTCTGAATATGGTACTCAATTAAGAGAAAACAAAAAACAAAGTCATTCTATGGTGTTGAGAAAACAATTTAGAAAATACTTTGAAATGGCTTCTAATACAAAAGGAAAAACAGGTGAAGTTTTATTACAATTACTAGAAAGTAGATTAGATAATGTTGTTTACAGACTAGGATTTGTTAGTTCAAGAACACAAGCTAGAATGCTTGTAACACATGGGGCTTTTGATGTGAATGGAAGAAAAAGTAAATATTCCATCATACATAATTAAAGCAGGAGATGTAATAACTGTAAGAGAAATTAAGAAAGATAATGGAACAATAAAACAAGCTTTAGAAGCATGTTCAGCAAGACCAGTTCCAACATGGCTTGAAAAGGACACTGAAAAAATTAAGTGGTAAAGTAGTTAGACTTGCAGGTAGAGAAGATATTGACCTACCAGTAGAAGAACATTTAATAGTAGAGCTTTACTCTAAATAATGATTGTAATATTTATTTAATGAGAATACGTCTCATAATTATTAGGAGGGAAAAATGATAGAATTCGAAAAGCCAAATATTAAATGCTTGAAATGGACGAAGGAAAAAATATGGAAAATTGTTTGAACCACTTGAACGTGGATATGGTATTACAATAGGAAATTCATTAAGAAGAATTTTACTTTCTTCATTACCAGGTTGTGCAATTAAAAATGTAAAAATTGAAGGAGCACAACATGAATTTACAACTATACCAAATATAGTTGAAGATGTTCCAGAAATAATTTTAAACTTAAAAAATGGTTAGAATTAAGATGGATCAAAATGAAGAAAAAAAACTCTAAGAATAGACTTTAATGGTGAAGGGGAAGTAAAAGCTGGTGATATCATAACAGACGGAACCGTAGAAGTACTAAATCCAGATTTACATATTGCAACTGTTTCAGCAGGTGGAAGATTGCAGATGGAAATGACAGCAGATATGGGTAGAGGATATAACACAGCAGACAAAAAATAAGACACCTAACCAACCAATAGGAGTAATTGCAATAGATTCAATTTATTCTCCAGTAAAAAAGTAAATTATTCAGTAGAAAATACTAGAGTTGGACAAATGGTTGATTATGATAAATTAACAATAGAATTATGGACAGATGGAAGCATAGAACCATATGAAGCATTAAGCTTAGCAGCAAAAAGTATTAACTGAGCATTTAAAATTATTTGTTGACTTATCTGAAGCTGCCAAAAATACGCAAGTAATGGTAGAAAAGGAAAAAACAAAAAAAAAAATTCTTGAGATGCCAATAGAGGAACTTGATTTATCTGTAAGATCTTTCAACTGCTTAAAGAGATCAGGAATTTCAACTGTTGAAGATTTAGCAAATAAAACAGAAACAGATATGATGAAGGTTAAGAATTTGGGTAAGAAATCATTAGATGAAGTAATCGCAAAATTACGTGAATTAGGCCTAGATTTGGCTAAGGAAGAAGAGTAATTCATAAAAAAAAGGAAGGTGAAAAACATGGCAAATAGAAAATTAGAAGAACAACTGATATAAGAATGGCTATGCTTAAAACTTATCAACTGACCTAATCTGGCATGAACAAATAGAAACAACAGAAGCAAGAGCAAAAGAAGTAAAAGCAATAGTAGATAGCTTAATTGCTCTAGCTGTTAAAGAAAAAGATAACTTCGAAGAAGTTGAAGTAAAAGTTGTTAAAGCTAAATTAGACAGTAAGGGAAACAAAGAAACAGAATTAGTTAAGAGCAAAACGGAAAAGAGTTCTTTCAAAGTAGTAAAAGAAGAAAAGATGGAAAAAGACAAAAAGATATGCCATCAAGATTAAATGCTAGAAGAAAAATGATGACAAAAATTAATAAAGTAAAAGATTCAGAAGGAACTCCAATTGACCTAACAAATAAGTTATTTAATGTAATAGCACCAAGATATACAGATAGAGTAGGTGGTTATACACAACAATCAAGTTAGGACAACGTAGAGGAGATGCAGCTGAAACTGTAATATTAAAATTAGTTTAAAAATAAAAAAATCTTTGCTAAAAAAGCAGAGATTTTTTTTTTATATAATAGGAAAGTTCTCCAAACTTTTCTATTATATAAAAAAGTTTAGCTAAACATTCGTGCACAAATTTTATTTCATAAAATTTGGCGGGCGAACAAAGACGAGGCATGAAAAGTTATTAAAAATGTTGAAAAATATTAATTATGCCTCTTTTGTTCTATAATAGTATCTACTGTAAAAAGACGTTACTAAACATTTTAAATAAATTTCAAGAAGAAAAATTAAAATAATAAAAAGGGCATTGACAAAACGAACAAGTGTATGTATAATAAGAATACAAACAAAAAAGTTTTGCTAAGGAGGAAATTATGATAACTACACTACATATAAAAAAATATAGGGAATTATTGATGATTTAAGTATAGAATTGGGTGAAAAATTCAATGTACTTTACTGGAGAAACTGGTGCAGGTAAAACATTAATTATAGATGCAATAAGCATTATATCTGGTGATAGATTTTCAAAAAGAGATGATAAGAAAAGGAGAAGATTATTCCTTTGTAGAAATTAATTTATACTTACCAGAAAATGAACTAGCAATAGAAGGAAATGTAATAGTTAGTAGAGAAATTCATTTAAATGGAAGGAATTCTTGCAAAATAAATGGAAGATTAGTAACTTTAGCAGAGCTAAAAAGAGTTTATGAATACTATTGTAGATATTCATGGACAAATGATAATCAAAAATACTCAATCCTAAATACCACATTAAGTATTTAGATAATTTTATAGGAGACAAAATTTTATAGCTAAACAAGAATATAAAGCACTATTTAAAAAGAGAATTGAACTAAAAAAGGAATTAAAAGAAAATTTGGGAGATGAAAAGAAAAAGAGAGAGACAACTTAGTTTACTTCAATATGAATTTGATGAAATAGAGAATGCAAATCTAAAATGCAAAGAAGAAGAAGAACTTGAAGAAAAAAGAAAAGTTTTTATGAACTCAGAAAAATAGGAAAAGCTTTAAATGAAGCAGATATTTTTTAGGTGAGGGCGCAATAGATAAAATAAATGATGCGATTAGAGCAATAGAAAAATAAGCAATTTAGATGAAAAATATGAAGAAATACTTAATAATTTGAAGAGTATTTATTATGAAACGCAAGAACTTTCAAGGGATATATCTTCACTAAATACAGAAATGTATTTTGACGAAAACGATAGAAATCAAATAGAAGAAAGACTAGATATTATATATTCTTTAAAAAGAAAATATGGAAATAGCATAGAAGAAATATTAGAATATAAAGATAAAATAGAAAAGGAAATAGAAAGAATAAATAATTTAGATGAATACAATGAAAAATTAAGAAAAGAAATATTTTATTTTAAAGAAAAAATGATAAGTATAGCTAATAATATGCATGATATGAGAGAAAAATGGCATTGAAATAAAAAAAAATAAATAAAGAATTAGCAGATTTAGAGATGCCAAATGCTAGATTTATTACGTAATATAAAAAAGGTTGAATTTAATCCAAATGGAATAGATGAAGTTGAATACTTTATATGTAAACAAATATTGAGAAGAATTTAAAAACTTTTGATAAAATAGCGTCAGGAGGAGAAATGTCAAGAATTATGCTTAGCAATAAAAACTGTACTTATCAGATACAGACAGTACACCAATATTAATTTTTGATGAAATAGATACAGGTATAAGTGGAAAAGCAGCAAAACTGTTGAGAAAAATTAAAATTAATAGGAAAAAATCATCAAGTATTATGCATTACACATCAACCAAGTATTGCAGCAAAAGGTGATCAAAACTATTATATTAGTAAAGACTCAAACAATGGACGTACAAAAATTAAAAAACACAGAAGAAGAAATTATAAACGAAGTTGCTAGAATTTCAAATGGAGAGGTAACCGAAATTGCTAAAAAAATGCATGCACTAGAGCTTAGAAAAATCAGCATAAAAACAAAAAATAGCATAAAAGTGGAATAATAACTGGTAAAAGAGAACTTTTTGTGATAAAATATATGTGAAAAAGAGGAAACTAAGATGGAAGAAAATAATAACCAAGAATTAGATATGAATCATTTAATGCAAGTAAGAAGAGAAAAGTTAAATAATTTAATTGCAGAGGGAAAAAAATCCATTTGAAATAACAAAATTTAATAGAACACATACATCACAAGATATAGAAAAAAAATATGATGAATTAGAAGGAAAAGATGTTACAATAGCAGGAAGAATCATTGTCTAAAAGAATAATGGGAAAAGCATCTTTTTGCACTATTCAAGATGCAAAGGAAAAATTCAAAGTTATGTTAGTATAAACGACTTTAGGAGAAGAAAAAGTTACAAACAATTTAAAGAAGATGATATAGGTGATATTATAGGAATAACAGGCTTTTGTATTTAAAAACAAGAACAGGAGAAATTTCTATACATGCAAAAGAGGTAACACTTACTTTGTAAATCATTAAAACCTCTTCCAGAAAAAATTTCATGGACTAAAAGACACTGATTTAAGATATAGAAGAAGATATGTAGATTTAATAGTAAATCCAGAAGTAAGAGATACATTCAAAAAAGAGAAGTATGATAATAAAAGAATTAAGAAATATATTAGATGAAAAGGGATACTTAGAAGTAGAAACTCCTATATTAAATAATTTAATAACAGGAGATGCTAGCTAGACCGTTTGAAACACATCATAATACACTAGATATGGATATGTACTTAAGAATAGCACCAGAATTAAATTTAAAGAGATTAATAGTAGGTGGATTTGAAAAAGTATATGAAATATGCAAGAACTTCAGAAATGAAGGAATGGATATAAAGCATAATCCGAATTTACAAATATAGAATTATATTCAGCATATGAAGACTATAAATGATATGATGGATATAACAGAAGAAATAATAACAAGATTATGCAAAAAAGTAAATGGAACTTTACAAAAAATAAACTATCAAGGAACAAATATTGACTTAGAGACACCTTTGGAAGAGGGTTACTATGATAGATGCAATAAAAAGAACAAACAGGAATTGACTTCGAAACAATAAAAAACAGATGAAGAAGCAATGGCTATTGCTAAAGAAAAAGGAGTAGAGTTAGAAAAAATGGAAAAAAACAACAAGAGGTCATATAATAAATGAATTTTTTGAAACTTTTGTAGAAGAAACATTAATTATGCCAACATTTATAATGGACTATCCAGTAGAAGTATCACCTCTTAAAAGAGAAAGAAAGATAAACCAGAACTTACAGAAAGATTTGAATTATTTATTGGTGGAAGAGAATACGCAAATGCATATTCAGAATTAAATGACCCAATCGACCAATATGAAAGATTAAAAAACAAGCAGAAGCAAGAGCAAATGGTGATGAAGAAGCAGGAATGATGGATGAAGACTTTGTTAATGCCCCAGAAATAGGATTACCTCCAACAGGTGGTTTAGGAATTGGGTTAGATAGAATAATAATGTTATTAACAAACTCAGCTTCAATAAGAGATGTGTTACTATTCCCAACTATGAAACCTCTAGGAGATCGTTAAGAAAAATTAAATAGCTAGATTTATATTACCAACAGGATATAATTACATATCCTGTTGCTTTATATTAATACTTGATAAAAAAATAATACAGAGAAAGTAAGAGAATATATAATCAAGAAACTAATGAATACAAAATAAAGAAAGAAGGAATTGTATGAAAAGAAAATATGCAGATTATCCTAATTGGGATAAGGTTGAAGAAAAAAGTACATAAATAAATATTTTGACAATGAGGATTTTAAAGGAAATATTAGTTTATTAAAGGCAGTAAAAAGTTAAAGAAAAGCTACTAGATAGAGAAAATAAAAATGTTATTTTTGACGATGGTTTTCAGTGGATAGAGTTCTACCCAGAAGAAAATAAAAATATAGCCTTAAGTAGTTGCATAAATGATAAATATGAAATCTTAGACTGGTATTTTGATATAGCCAAAGATACTTTTTGACAGAAAGGGGGAATACCATATATAGATGATTTATTCTTGGATGTGATTTTAAAAACCAACTGGAGAAATAAAGTTAGTAGATGAGGACGAATTACAAGAAGCGTTTGATAAAAAAAGAAATAACTGAAGAAGAATTTGAATTAGCATATAAAGTTGCTAATAACTTAATAAAACAAATTAATGGAAAAACAGAAGAAATAATAAAATTTACAACTAAGTACTTTAACTTATTAAAGGAAGTAGAAAATGACAATAATACTTTTTAAATTAAAAAAATATATTCACAAGCAATGAAAAATATGGTATAATAAGTGAAACAAAGTAAAAAATAATTAATGCTAAGGAGGAAAAAGTGAATTTTATAATTAATGGAATTAGGGGGACTATGCATGGCACTAGCAGATAGTGTGCCAGGAGTATCAGGAGGAACAATAGCTTTCATATTAGATTTTATGATAAATTTATAAATTCTTTAGATAGTTTAGTGTTTGGAAAAAAAAAGAAGAAAAGAAAAAAGCAATAAAATTTTTAATAAAACTTGGAATAGGTTGGCTAATTGAATGATTTTAGCAGTTTTAGTACTTTACAAATCTTTTTCCAAAATCAAATATATAAAGTAAGTTCTGTATTTATGGGATTTATTATCTTTTCAATACCACTTATAATAAAGGAAGAAAAAGAGAGCTTAAAAGGTAAGTATAAAAATTTGATTTTTTACTTTAATAGGAATAGGAGTGGTTGCAGCAGTAACATATTTTTAATCCAATGACAGGAGAAGAAAATGGGTAAATCTATCAAATTTAAATCCAGGATTATGTATATATGTATTTATCGCAGCAATGATAGCCATTTCAGCAATGGTATTGCCAGGGATTTCAGGTTCAACCTTACTTTTAATATTTGGTTTATATATACCTATAATATCTGCAATAAAAGATTTATTACATCTAAATTTCAGTGTTTTACCAATATTAATAATATTTGATTAGAGTAATTACAGGAATTATACTTGTAATAAGATTAATAAAAAATAGCTTTAAAGAAATATAGAAGTCAAACAATTTATTGTATAATAGGTCTTATGATAGGATCACTTTATGCGATTGCGATGGGACCAACAACATTAGAAATACCAAAGGGCACCAATGAGTATAGAAACATTTAGCATAATATTCTTTTTATATTAGGTGGAGCTATAATATTCGGATTAGAAAAAATAAAATCAGTGTTAGAAAAAAAAAAGACAAAAAGGGGAATTGGAGTAAAATAAAAATTAAGGAGAAAATTTTATGTTTTTTGAAATGGGAAGAATGAATACATGGATGATAATATTAGTTATACTGTTAGTAGTAGAAAATTTAAGCTACTATATATCAACACCAGGTGCATTATTAGGTTTAGTATTATCAATACCAGGAGTTTTAATTGCAATAACATTTCATGAATTTGCACATGCATGGATGGCAGATAAATTAGGAGACGATACTCCAAGAAGGCAGGGAAGATTAAATCTAAACCCATTATCACATATGGACCCAGTAGGAATAGCAATGCTATTATTTGCTGGATTTGGATGGGGGAAAAACCTGTGGAAATTAATCAAAATAATTTTAACAGAACAGTGTCTTTAAGAAAAGGAAAATGCCTTAGTTTCATTAGCAGGACCGGTTATGAATTTTATACTCGCAATAATTTTTAGTATTATATATGCAGTATTTTTAGTAGTAGGAAAGACATTTTTATTAACAACAGCAGGCGGAATTGTATCTAGTATTATTTTATCAATAATATCAATGAATGTTGGTCTAGGGAGTATTTAACTTAATACCATTACCACCACTTGATGGTTCAAAAGATATTAACAGCAATCCTTCCTACAAATGCAAGAAATTGGATGGAAAATCATGAACAATTATTATATATAATCTTTGTAATTATATGGATAACACCAATTGCAACAATGTTAATAAGACCAGTTATTAATTTAATTAATACAGGTTTAGTAAACTTAATTTACTTAGTTGTTAATTTAATAACATAAAAATATAAAAACACAAATTTAACAAAAAATTCAATATAAAATTAAAATACTTTGGAAAAAAGGTTTAATAAAGAAAGGGGTGAACTAAAGTGAATGATGTGTATATTTTAGAATAGAATCAAGTTGTGATGAAACAGCAATTTCGGTTGTAAAAAACGGAAGACAAATTTTATCAAATGTAGTAAATTCACAAATACCAATTCATAAAAATATGGAGGTGTTGTGCCAGAAATTGCATCAAGAAATCATATTGATAATATATCTTTAGTAATGGAAAAAGCTATAAGCGATGCTAGAATAAGTCTATCTGACATTACTGCCATTGGTTGTACATATGGACCAGGGCTAGTAGGAGCATTACTTGTAGGACTTTCATATGGAAAAAGCATTAAGCTATGCTTTTAAAAAAAGCCACTAGTGGGGGGTAAATCATATAGAAGGACATATTGCAGCAAACTATATTACACATTATAAATTAGAACCTCCTTTTTTGTGCATAATGATGTCTGGTGGAAATACACAAATAGTAAATGTAAAAAGTTATACAGAATTTGAAGTGCTTGGAAGAACTAGAGATGATGCAATAGGAGAAGCTTTTGATAAAGTGGCAAGAGTTGTAGGATTAGGATACCCTGGAGGACCAAAAATAGATAAGCTAGCAGAAGAAGGACAGGCAGTAATAGAACTTCCAAAAACACATATGGAAGGAATGGACTTTAGCTTTAGTGGAATAAAGACAGCTGTAATAAATTTGCATCATAAAGAACCAGATATAGATAAAGCCAATTTGTGCAAAAGTTTTGAAAAAAGCTATAACTGATATGCTTATGGAAAAGTAAAAATGGCATTAAAAAATAAGCAAATGTAATAAAATTGTTTTAGCAGGTGGTGTATCAGCAAATACATATATAAGAAGTGAATTTGAAAAACTAAAAGAAAAGAATATAGAAGTATATATGCCAGACTTAAAACTTTGCACTGATAATGCCGCAATGATTGCATCCGCAGGATATTATAATTATATGGCAGGAAAAATTAGTGATTTAAGATTAAATGCGGTACCTAATTTAAAACTAGACTAAAAATAAAGGAGGTACTATGGCTATATATGCAATTGGAGATTTACATCTTTCACTAAATAACGAAAACCAATGGACATATTTGGTACTAAGTGGGAAAATCACGCAGAAAGAATAAAAGAAAGTTGGCTAAAAGTTGTAAAACCTACGGATACAATATTATTACTTTTAGGCGACCTTTCTTGGAAAAATGCATTTAAAAGATATGTATGAAGATTTTAAATACCTAGAAGATTTACCAGGAAAAAAAAGATTATTATAAAAGGAAATCATGATTACTGGTGGGAAACTTTAGGAAAGATGAGAAAGTTTCTAGAAGTAAATAATTTTGAGAGCATAGATTTTTTGTATAATAATAGTTATGATATAGAAAAATAAAATTATAGTAGGAACTAGAGGTTGGGCAATAGGCGAAACAGAAAATGCTAAAAAAGATGAATAATAGAGAATTAGAAAGACTTAAGCTTTCATTAAATAATTTAGCAGAAAAAATGTTGGAAAAGAATTTATTTGTATAATGCATTATCCACCAATAATAAGAGGAAGAGATAATAATTTAGAGATAAACAGTAATTACATTGATTTAATGAAGGAACATAATGTAAAAAAAAATGCTTATATGCTCATTTGCATGGAGATGCTCACGATGAAGCCTTTGAAGGAATATATGAGGATATTGACTTTTAAACTAGTAAGTAGTGACTATTTAAACTTTAAACTTTATAAACTAAATTAAAGGCTAAAATAGATTAGTATATAATAAATTAATATGTAAAGTTCACAAAAAAAATACGTGAAGATGTAAGTAAAAAATTAAGAAAGAGAAGGAGGCAAATTTTAAAAAGATTTGCGTCCTTTTAAATACAGTCATTTAAAAGTCACATTAAATTTATATAATAAATACCAAGGAGGATTAGAGTATGGAAATTTTGCGAGTAGAAAATTTAACAAAAATATATGGTAAAGGAGAGAGTAAGGTTACAGCAGTAGATAATATAAGCTTTTCAGTAGAAAAGGGGGAATTTATAGCAATTGTAGGAAGCTCTGGAAGTGGAAAATCGACATTACTTCATCTAATAGGTGGGGTAGATAGACCAACTTCGGGAAGAGTGTTAGTAGATGGAAAAGATATTTATCAAATGAATGATGATAATTTGGCCATATTTAGAAGAAGACAGGTAGGAATTGTTTATCAATTTTATAATTTAATACCAATTTTAAATGTAGAAGAAAATATTACCTTGCCATGTGATTTAGATGGAAAACAAGTAGAAAAAAGAAAGATTAAATGAATTGTTAAAAAACGCTGGGATTAGAACATAGAAGAAAACACTTACCAAATGAATTATCAGGAGGCCAAGAACAAAAGAGTATCAATAGGAAGAGCATTAATTAATAATCCAGCAATTATTTTAGCAGACGAGCCGACTGGAAATTTAGATTCTAAAGCGAGTGATGAGATAATGGAGTTATTGAAAATGACTAATAAGAAATATAAACAAACAATTATTATGATAACACATAATATGGAACTTGCTAAAGAAGCGGATAGAATTTAAAATTGAGGATGGAAAAGTAATTAATAAATAAAATAGAAAGGATATTATGAAAATTTTAATAAATTAACACTATCAAATTTAAAACTAAATAAAAAAAGAGAACAATGGTTACAATAATAGGTATAATGCTATCTACTGCATTAATAACGGTTGTAATTGGAATGGTAACAAGTGGGACAGAGGCTTTAAAAGGTTACGCAATGAAAACATCTGGTGATTACCATGTAGAATTTACAAAATGTTCCAATTGAAGAAAGTGGTTATATAAAAGAAAACAGAAATGTGGGAAGTATTTTTAAAACAAAAGATTTGGGATATAGTAAATTAGAAAATAGTAAAAACGAAGCAAAACCATATTTAAATATATTAGCTTATGATAATATAGCATTAGAAAAGTTACCAATAAACATAAGAGATGGAAGATTGCCACAAAATAGTCATGAAATAGTACTTAGTAGAACAATGCAAACAAATGGACAAATGGATATAAAAGTAGGAGATAAATTTACTTTTAGATATAGGAAAAAGATATTTAGAAGGAGAAGTACTAAACCAAAATAATCCATATACAGAAAAAGAAGAAACTATTGAAAAGAATTTAGTAGAGAATATACAGTAGTTGGAATTATGGAGAGGCAGATTCTAGATATAGAGCCATATTCAGCACCGGGATATACTGCTATTACTTATTTAGATGAGAATGGACTTGATGGTAATCTAAAACATATTTTGTAAAATATACAAATAAAGGATTAAAAAACTATAAAGAAGTTACAGCAAATATTTTAGAAATAAACTCTAATGACTTAATAAAAAGTTACTGATGAAGATTATAATGAAAAAAAATTGAAGAAGCAAAATATGGAGCGAAAGAAAATACGACTTTACTAAGATATTCAGGAATTGGACTAAATAGTGTATATGTTAGAATGATGTATGTTATAGCAGCAATAGTTATTGGAATTATAGTAGTATCAAGTATATTTGTTATAAGAAATAGTTTTGCAATTTCTATAACAGAGAGAATAAAAACAATATGGAATGCTTTCTTCGATAGGAGCAACGAAAAACAAATTAGGAAAAATGTTCTATTTGAAGGAGTAATACTTGCATTAATAGGGATTCCTCTTGGAATGTTACTAGGAATTGTTGCAAACTTAATTTTAATATTAGTTTTGAATATGCTTATAAAAAATATTATGGCTGAGGTACAATTTTCATATAATATTTCAATTATTTCATTAGTGATAGGGATAATAATATCAAGTATTACTATATACTTTTCATGTTTATCATCTGCAAGAAAAGCAGCAAAGGTAACCCCAATAGATGCAATAAGAAGTAGTAAGGATATAAAATTAAAAGCAAAAGTAAAATCTCCAAAACTAATAAAAAAAGTATTTGGAATTGGAGGAGATATTGCATATAAAAATTTAAAAAAGAAATAAGAAAAAATATAGAACAACAGTAGTTTCACTAGTAGTAAGTATAGCAATATTTATAGCTGTAAGTTCTTTAATAAATTATGGATTTGCTGCTTCAAATATAGCCTATAACACTTATAAATTCAATCTGTCAGTAAATTACTTTTGAAATAGGTAATGAAAGTATAAAACAAGAAGAAAAAATATAAGTGGTATCAAAATATTGCAGAATTAGAAGGTGTAAAAGAGTATTCTATACAAAGAACTTTACATGGCTCAGTTAACAAAAAAAAAAGACATTAAATTTACAGAAGAAGGAAAAGATTATATAAAAAGAATTTGCAACAGTAGAAGAAAAAAAGATGACATATATATACCAATATTTTCACTAGGAAAAGAAGAATATATTAGATATATAAATAAATTGGGATTAGATTATGAGAATTGCAAAGATAAAATTATTTTTTAATAAATGATTTTGTAAAAAATATATGTATGTAAATGATGAATACAAAAAGTAGTGGGAAGTATATATGATTTTAAAGTAGAGACAAGATAAATGCAGAGTTTTTGGCTGGTATGAAATCAGGGGAGATGTAAAAGAAGAACTTGAAATAGCAGCTGTTACAAATGAAAAGCCTATGGGAAAAGAAGAAGCATATTATGGATATGGAACAATAATTGTTAGTGATGAATTTATGGATAAGTATAATTGGTCTACTTCAGGAATGTATATTTATAGTGATAATTCAGAAAAAGGTAGAAGCAGAAATAAAAAAGAATTTTAAAGATGCAGAAGTATTTAATATAGATAGAGAAGTAAAGAGCCAAAATACATTAATCATAATTGTGTCTATTTTCTTTATATGGATTTATAATTGTTATAACACTTATAGGAATTACCAATATATTTAATACAATAACAAGTAACATGAATTTAAGAAGCAAAGAATTTGCAAATTTAAAATCAATAGGAATGACCAAAAAAAAGAATTTAATAGAATGATAAGATTAGAAAGTATATTATATGGAACAAAGGCACTTTTAATAGGCGTTCCAATAGGGAATATTAGGTTCGTATCTTTTATATAAAGCTTTTAATATAGGAATTACATTAAAATATGCATTCCCACTAACGGCAATTTTAACATCAGTAGTAGCAGTATTTATATTAATAGGTGTTATTATGAAGTATTCATTAAATAAAATTAATAAACAAAATATTATAGAAACTATAAGAAGAGAAAATATATAAAAAATTTTTAATAAATTAAAAACTGCTAAGTATTTAAAGTTAATGCTTAGCAGTCTTTTTTAGAATTTACAATTTAGTTTTTATACTTAAAATTTTCTATTGCTAAAGTCTGATAAATGTAGTAAAATATAACTATATTTCAAACTAAAGGAGGAACAAAATGGATACATATTATATAACAACTCCAATATATTATCCAAGTGGAAAGTTTCATATAGGAACAGCATATACAACAGTTTTAGCAGATACATTAAAAAAATATAAAAAATTCAAGGATATGATTGCTATTTATTAACTGGCTTGGATGAGCATGGTCAAAAAATTGAACATAAAGCAAAAGATGCAGGATTAAGTCCAAAAGAATTTGTAGATATTCAGGCTAAAGAGGCTAAAAAGAACTTTGGAGCTTAATGAAAATAGATTATAATAAATTTATGAGGACAACTGATGAAAGTCATATAAAGATAGTAGAAAAAATATTCGAGAAATTTCTTAAACAAGGTGATATTTATAAAGGAGAATATGAAGGCTGGTATTGTGAACCATGTGAGTCATATTTTTACAGAAACTCAATTGCAAAATGGTATGTGCCCAGATTGTGGTAGAAAAGTGGAAAAAATGAAGGAAGAAGCATACTTTTTCAATATGAAAAAGATATCAAGATAAACTTTTAAATACTATGAAGACCATCTAGACTTTATAAAGCCAGATTATAGAAAAAGTAGAAATGATTAATAACTTTATAAAACCAGGGTTAGAAGATTTATGCATTACAAGAACTTCTTTTAATTGGGGAATAAAAGTTCCAAGTGATCCTAAACATGTTATATATGTTTGGCTAGATGCCTTAACAAACTATATTACAGCGCTTGGATATGGTGAAGAAAATGACGAATTTATTCGAGAAATACTGGCCAGCTCAGACTCAAATAGTAGGAAAAAGATATAGGAAGATTTCATTTAATTTATTGGCCAATTTTTTAATGGCATTAGATTTGCCTTTTGCCTAAAACAATCTTTTTTTTTGTACACAATTGGATTGTAATGAAAGATGGAAAAAATGTCTAAATCAAAGGGAAATGTGATTTATCCAGAACAGCTTATAGAGAACTATGGTTTAGATGCTACGAAATATTATTTGTTAAAAAGCAGTTCCAACATCACAAGATGGGTTATTTTCACCAGAGGAGTTCATAGAAAGATACAATTCTGATTTGTGCAATGACTTGAGTAACTTATTAAATAGAACTGTGTCAATGGTAAATAAATATTTTGGTGGAGAGATTTCAAATTATATAGGCATTTTAAATGAAGAGGATAAAAATATAGAAGAAGTATCAAAAGAAGTAATTATAAAAAGTGGAAAATGCAATAAATGATTTTGAATTTTCTAATTCTATTCAAGAAATTTGGAACTATGTATCAAGAACTAATAAATACATTGATGAGACATCTCCATGGATACTTGCAAAAAATGAAGAGGATATAGAAAAGCTAAAATCATGCATGTATCATTTAGTAGCTAATTTAAGAGAAATAGCTATTTTAATAAGACCATTTATGGAGGAAACATCTGATAACATTTTAAGACAATTGGGAATAAATGAAGAGATTTGCTGGAAGAGTCTTGAAAACTATAAAGAGCTAGCTAATATAAAAAGTCATAGAAAAAGGTGAACCAATTTTTTATGAGATTAGATGTAGAAGCAGAAGTAAATAAAATAAAAGATTTAATGAAAAAAATAAAAAATAAAACCATATTTTGAAACTGTAAGGCATAACTAAAATAATAGTTTGCAATTATCAAATAGTTTCTAATAATATGGTTTTTGTTATATAATTTTTATTATATTTCCATTTGACTTCCTAGAAATGTTGATGCAACAGACACTATTTCTTTCTTCGATTTTGCCAAGCTTAGTGTTCATATCTTTACTAATTAAGGCAACACAACCAATAACATCACCATTAGAGATTATAGGAGTAATAACTTGAGGTTTTACTTCTTTTCTCTATTACCCTTTTCTGTAATTAATATAGAATTGTTTCCATCTCCAATAAAAAAGTTTTCTCTCTTTCAAAAACCTTTTCTAAATCATTACTTATTTTTTGCTCTAAAATATCTTTTTTTTTGGTAGTACCAGATATAGCAATAACAGTATCTCTGTCTGTTATAAGTGCAATATGACCAGTAATTTTATTTAAACTTTCTACATATTCAGTTGCAAAGTTAGTAAGTTCTCCAATTGGAGAATATTTTTTTAAAATAATATCACCATCTTTTTCCGTAAATATTTCTAAAGGGTCGCCTTCTTTTATCCTTAGAGTTCTTCTGATTTCTTTTGAATAACAATTCTTCCTAAATCATCAATTCTTCTTACAACTCCAGTTGCTTTCACTGTTTAATCCTCCTAAATTTTCATTATATTGCTAGTATGAGCAATTTTTGCAAAAATATGCAAAAGAAGTTGAAAAAAATTTTTTAAAATGTATAATAAAAAAAGTAATAGCAAAAGATAAATAAAATTAACGCTGGATTAAATAAAAATGGAGGGATAGCTAATGCAGAAGCAAAATGTAATTTCAAAGTATGAAAAAGGGTCTACAACAATGATTGTAATATTTGTAATACTTTTTTTATAGTAATAATATTATCAACATTTTTAGTATATATAACTGCAAGAAGAAATAGAGGACTAAAAGATACAGAAAAATTAGGACAAGTATATAATGAAGATATGCAGGTCGTATATGAAGAAAGAAAAAATAGAGAAAACAAATGATGAGGTAGAAATAAAAAATGTAAGGGACCAAATGCTCCAGAATTAAAGAAAGGAATGACTCAGTAAAATTTAATGAAGCAACAGCTTCTAAAAAGGAGAAGTCGTAAAAACAACAGCAGAAGATAACGAGTGGTATTCATATAAAGATAAAAAGTGGGCAAATGCAGAAACAGAAGATGGCAGTTTATGGGTATGGATACCAAGATTTGCATATCGAATAAACAGCGATGACCAAACAACAGATGTAGTATTTTTTAAGAGGAACAACAGACGAATATTGTGATGAAAATGGAAACATTCAAACAGCAAAAAGATGTAGGACTGTAGATGAAAAAGTAGATACTACTACAGGTTATACAGTCCATCCAGCATTTACAGATGAATCAAATATAGATTTAGAAATGGTGGTTGGGATAGAGAATTAACAGGAATATGGGTATCAAAATTTGAAGCAGCATATGCAACAAGTGGAGAAATAGCAAATAAGGCCCCAGTAAAAGAAAGTAGCGTAGTATATACATCAGCAAATGTATGGGCACAAAAACAAGAAGTACAAGGAGTGAATCCAGATGCAACAGGAGATGGAAGCATACCAGCAAGAAACTGGTTAGATGGAGTGTATGAAGTAAATAAAGAAAAAATAAAATATCCAACATTCCAAGGTTCAAGTTATAGTATGAACTATATAACAATAAATGATGCAAATAATATCTCAAGAGCATTAACAGAGGAAGGAAACATATACGGACTAAGTAATGATACAGATAGTCATTTAATGAAAAAATAGTGAATGGGGAGCATGCACATATTTAGCAAGAAGTAAAACATATGGAATAGGAAGTACGGACATAGCAATAAACAATAAAAACTTAAATAATGGAGGAACAAGTAATACACAAGAGCAAGGAAATACAAAAAAGCAAGTGTATATGCAGTAACTGGTTACAATTCTAACAACAATGAATGGAATAGTTATTTAGAACTAATTTAAGTAGCTCAACCACAGGAAATATATATGGAATATATGATATGAGTGGAGGAACATGGGAAAAGAACAGCAAGTTATATAAATAATGGAAAAAACAGGAAATGGAGCAAGTGTAGTAGTTGGAAAAGAAACAAGTACAAAATATGCAACAGTATATCCATATTCAGACGTAGGAGCAAGTGATGATGAAAAAAGTGCAGCAAACTATAAATTAAATGACAAAATATATGGAGATAGTGTAAGAGAAACATCAACTGAAGGAAAAGGTGCTAGTAGTTGGAACGGTGATTACTCTTACTTTCCAGAAGGCGGTGCTCCTTTCTTCTGTCGAGGAGGCGCTTATGGTGGCTATGGCAGTACTGCTGGCTTGAGTACGTTTAATCGCACTAATGGTACTGCGAATTGGGACACTGGGTTTCGCAGTGTGATAGTTTAAAATAATAGGGGGTGTGCAAATATGGCAAAGCATACTAAAACAAGGAAGGGATTAGTGTTTTTAGGAATAATTATAATAATAATTTTGTTAGCAATATCTTTAGGAATATATATACTTGTAAATAATCCGGATATTTTTAAGCATAATGATTTAGCGTATGTACAAAAGAAGAAAATAGTATTGTAGAAGAAAAAGAAAGAAGATACTATTATAAATATTGTAGGAATTGGAGATAGTTTGTGTCATAGCCAAAATTTTAAGGATGCATATAATCGGAAACAAAAGCATATGATTTTTTTCCAATGTTTAAGAATATAACAAAGTATGTAGAAAATGCAACAATTGCAGTTGGAAATTTGGAAACAAGTTTGGGAGGAAAGGAAAGAGGCTTTTCAGGATATCCAGCGTTTAATTCTCCAGACGAACTTGCATTTGACTTAAAAGAAATGGGGATAGACATTTTAACAACTGGAAATAATCATTCACTAGATACGGGATATGCTGGACTTACTAGAACATTAGATGTTTTAGATGGATATGGAATTTCACATACAGGAACGGCAAGAAGTTTAGAAGAACAAAATACATTATTAATAAAAAGACTTGAATGGAATAAAAAACAGCATTTTTAAATTATACATATGGAACAAATGGAATTCCATTACCTAAGGGTAAAGAATATTGTGTAAACTTAATAGACAAAGAATTTATGAAAAGTCAAATAGAAAAGGCTAAAGAAGAAGGAGCAGAGCTTATTTGTGTAAGTATGCACTGGGGAGCGGAATATAGACTAAAGCCAACAGCAGAACAAGAGGAATTGGCAGAATTTTTAATAAAAAAAAAACGGGGCAGACGTAATTTTAGGTAATCATTCACATGTTCCAGAACCAATGGAGATGAAAAGGGTTACTTTAGATGATGGAACTGAAAGAGAAGGTTTTGTAATATATTCGATGGGGAACTTTTTCTCGGCACAGACTCAAAACTACACAAGGGATACATTAATTGTAAATGTTGAAATAAGGAAAAACGGAGAAAGTGGAAAAATAACCATAGATAAAGCAACATATACCCAGTATATGTATATATGACAATGGCGTAAATGCAAAAGACAGATATGAATTACTTGATTTAGAAAAAATTATAGAAGATTATGAAGCAGGAAATTCAGAATATTCAGAAAAAATATATAATCTAGCTAAAACAGAACTTAAGAAAATTGTCGAAATTGTAGGGGAAGAAATAGATAATACAATAACTGAAAACTAAATATAAAATAAAAAGACTGAAATTTATAAAAAATCATTAGAATTTCAGTTTTATGGTAAGAATAAAACATTTTCCCCACCTTGACAAATTGGACAATAATATTAAAAATATTATTAGGTGAATTTGTATGGTTAAAAAACAAAATTATGGATATATATATTAATTATAATAATAGCAGTAGCAATAGCTGGAGCTATTATTTTTTTGGTATTATGCAACCAAAAAAATATTTCATATGCTGCTGAAGATAATAGAGCAGTATTAAATGTAGAAATACCAATAACAGAAAAAAGATAAAACAAAAGAAATAAATATTGAAGAAATTGTAGAAAATAATACAAAAAACAAAAAAAATAGAAGTTTTAGAAGAGCAAAGAAATTGATGTGGAATTTACAACTCAGTACATAGAAAACTCTTCACTTTCAAAAGGAAAAATTCAAACATTACAAGAAGGAAGTGATGGAAAACAAATTGCTATATTAAAAATGTATATGAAGGAGAAAATTTAATTTCATCAAGTCAAATTTCTTCACAAATAACAAAGGCATCAATAGATAAAATTGTTCAAATAGGTACAGGTGCATATTCAAATACTTATGTACCAGTTGCAGGTGATGAACTAAAAGTAACATCAACGACTCTTTCTATAAGAGTAAGCCCAAATTAAATTCAGAAAAGTTAGTTACAATAAATCAAAGGTGAAAAAGTAACTTTAAGAGAGAAAAAAGATGATTGGTATTATGTGGTATACGAAAATTTCTTGGGTTGGGCAGAAAAGGATTCTTTAGAATATGTAAATCAAATGGAACAGGAGACGGAGACGAAAATAATATTTGTTATTCTAAAGATGAGTTAATTCAAGATGTTGGATTTAGTATGCTTTTAAATAAACCAAGTGGATTAACTTTAGAGCAATTTAAGAAAATTTTTTGAAAATGATAGTAAGGATAAAAATAATGTATTTAAAAAGAAAATGCGGAATATTTTTACTATGCGGGAGCAGCAATATAATATTAACGGAATATTTGTAGCAGCCGTAGGAATCCATGAAAGTGGATGGGGAACATCTTCGATTTCAAAAAATAAGAAAAATTTATTTGGATATGGAGCATATGATAGAGACCCATCAGGAAGTGCATATGCATTTCAAACATATTCAGAAGGAATAGACTTAATATCAAGAGTTTTTATGAAATATTATTTAAATCCAGCTGGGACAAGCATTTATGGTGGAGAAAAGGCAGCAGGAACATATTATGAGGGAGCAACATTAACAGCAGTAAATAAAAGATATGCTACTGATAAAAATTGGGCAAACGGAGTATATAAATGGATGACGTATTTATACAATAAATTATAATTTTTACTTGATATTTTGCTAATCTTATTGTATGATTATATAAGTAAAATTGAAGGGAGCTAAATTTATGAAAAAAGGCAATAACAACATTTTTTAGTATTTTTGAGCATTTTGGCATAGGTTCTGTATATGCTACAAATACTAATGCAAATGGTGAAATAATTTCAGAAGGAACAAAAAAAGCCAATTAGTAGAAATAAAAAGACAAAGAATTAAAAATCTTTAGAAGATTATAAAGAATCATATGGTAGTGATACATATGGATTAGTTGCATATGTTTTAAATAAAAGTAAGAATATATAGTATACCAGTTGCTTTTTTTAGGAATAGCACTTAGTGCAATATATCAATATGTAATAGGTATTAGAAAGCTTGATGTGAGAGATAAAGGCTTTAATGCTATGATAGGTATTGTAACAATGCTTATTATATGTCAAAGTGCTACCACTTATTTTTACAATAGTTGTTAAAAGGTTGGAGGGGTTAACGAATGAAAATTTTATTTGCAGTAAGTAATGATAATGTTTCAGCTTCTATAATGAAGAAATATCAACAAAAATATAAGGAAATAATAACAAGCAAGAATGTGTATTACTTCAATGCAATAATAAAAGAGCTACAAAAGATAAAAGTTACGATGTTGTAATAATTGGAGAAGATTTAGAACCAATTTCTACAAACAATTATGAAACAATAGATAAATTCATTTTTGAAAAATTAGATAATATTAGTGATGAAGCATATAAAGCCAGTGGAGAAGATATTCCAATAATATTAATCTGTTCAGATAGAAGAACAAAAGCAGATCAATTACTTATTAAGTTATTTGGAATAGGTATTTATAATGCTTTATTAGGAAATGATAGAAATATTGATGCAGTTTGTGAATTAATAAATAAGCCTAGAAGTAAAAAAAGAAGCTAAGTCATATTATAGAATTGAATCAGATGATGTAAATTATAAAACCAGAAAGTGAATCAGAAGTCAGCGAAGTAGAAGTTCAAAATATTTTATCACATTATAAGAAAATAGGAAGTAATGAAAAAAAGTGTGTAGAAAGTTTTGATAGTATTGCAATGCAGTATACAGATACACAATTAAGAATAATTGTAAATTATTTACCTATGAATGTAAAAAGCAATATTGGAGGCAAATTCAGCTAGATACCAAAAGTTAATGACTGGAGGAACCGTTCTTTCAAATGGAGCATATGCACCATATACACCAAAAAATAATGCACCTAAAAATAAAGATATGGATTTTTTAACTAAAGATTTAGAAAAAACCAAAACTAACAAAACCTGTTATTATTCCATCAACAATGGAAATGTCAAATGTAAGAGAAACAAATAATGCAGTGCAAGGAATGAACAATATTGCAAAAATGCCAGAAGAACAAAATGTACAAAATGATTGGCAAAATTTATATGGAATGTCAAAATAAAGTGGAGAATCCATATAATGCTAATTATAATATGACAACACAAATGCAGAATATTAATCAGATGCAAAACAATAATTTTGTTACACCCAAAATGGATTAGAAAATGCTAAATTGAATGAAAAAAATAAGGGAAAAATACTCAAATTAGAGAATCATATGCACAAATAAATGAAGGAAATAATATTGATAAACAAGAAGATAAAAAGGAAAATTCTAAGAGTTCAGAAGAGATAGAGGTTAAAGTGCCAAAAAAAAGGGGAAGACCTAAAAAGTAACCACTGAAGGAGAAATAGAAGAAGCAAAACCAGTAGCTAAAAGAGGAAGAGGTAGACCTAAAAAAGGTTGTAGAAGAGCAAAATAATGATTTGAATTTATTTGGATTATCTAATGAAATTGAAGAAAAAAAAATGTAAAAGAAGATATCGAAGTAACAAGTGCTGTTCTTCCAGGCTTTGAAAAAAACTGAAGAGGCTAAGGAGCAAAATAATGCTCAAGATAATATAAATTTATTTGCAATTGATAGTCAAGATGAAAAAGAAAGAAGAAGCAACAAATTTATTTGGATTAGACAATTTTTCAGGACCAAATGAACAAGTAGATGACAATAATCAAAATGCATATGGAATGGAAAATAATATGGCTCAAAAATCCATATGGTGAAGTAAATAATATGGCTCAAAATCCATATGATGGAGTAAATAATATGGCTCAAAATCCGTATGGCGAAATGAATAATATGGTTCAAAATCCATATGATGGAGTAAATAATATAGCTCAAAATCCATATGGTGAAATAAATAATATGGTTCAAAATCCATATGATGGAGTAAATAATATGGTTCAAAATCCATATGATGGTGTAAATAATATGGCTCAAAATCCATATAGTGAAGTAAATACCACAGCTCAGAGTCCATATGCTAGAGAAGAGTTAGTAGAAACTTTAGAACCTGCAATTGAGCCAAGCAATTTTATGGCAAAAAATAGTAAGATTATTTCTTTTGTTGGAACTAGCAAAAATGGAACGTCATTTATTGTAAATAATTTAGCTGTGCTTTTATCACAACGAGGAATAAAAACAGCAATATTAGATTTAACTAAAAATAAAAAAATTCATATTATATGTTTACAGATAATGACCAAGTATTAATGGGAAAAGCTACAAATAGTATTAAAAATTAGCAATGGGGCAAGTTGAAGGTGTACCTGTAAATCAAAATTTAACAGTATTTACTTCACTTCCAGGTGATGATATGGAGCTTTTTAAATGTAGATATGATTTTAAATACTTTAGATAGTTCATATTCAGCTATATTAATGGATTGCGATTTTAATACTAACATAAATTATTTTATAAAATCTACTTAAATGTATTTAGTTCAAACAATGGATGCACTAACAATACAACCATTAACGCTATTTTTAAGTGAATTAAAGTTAAAAGGTGCACTTGATGAGTCAAAATTAAGAGTAATTGTTAATAAAGAAATTAAATTAAAGCTACTTAATGAAAAAATGATTTTAGGTGGAATGGCAAAATATAATGAGCCTTCAATGACTCTCCAAAGAGATTTATTTAATCCAAATAACATAAAATATGTAAAAGTACCTTTTGAAGAGCAGACATATGCTAGATATATAGAAGCAATTGCCCTATGTCAAATTTCACTAAGTGGATATTCAGAAAAGTTTATGGCTAGTTTGAATGAACTTGCAAATATGGTATTTCCATTAGTTCCAGGAGGACAGAACAGAAATCATACAGATTATTCGCCAAATTATGAAAAAAAAAAAAAGGCGGATGGTTTGGAAATAAGAATAAAAACAAGCAAATACCCAATTTTCATCAGGAGTAAATGGAACATTAGATAAAATGAGGTCAAATTATTAAAATAAAAGAGGTGATAACTGTTGATAATAGCAACCATAGTAGTACTAGTAATTATTGTTTTAGCACTTGTTATATATAATTATTCTGTACACAAAAAGATAGAAACGTATAGTAACTTAAATCAAAGAATAACAAGTTTAAATGTACTACAAGAATTCATGAAAACATTAGGAGAAAATTCATCAATTCAGGAAAAATTAGAATCAATAAATGATATATTGATAAGTAAATATTCAATAAAATATTCGACAATAGTAGTATTTGATGGAGCACAATATGTAGTAAAAGCTTCAAATGTTGATAGAAGACATTGGAATACATTAAAAATCTTCAAAATGATCCTGTATTTGGTGACAGCATAAAAACAGCTACACCTAAATACGTAACAGTGGAAAATGAAAATGAAAAAATTGCCATACCAAAAAATGGAGTTTGGAAGAGCAAAATGTGCAATGTTTTTCCACTCTATGTAGATAATGTGTATATAGGATATTGGATAATAGAAGGAAGTATACCACATGAATTTGACCATATAGATACAACGATTTTAGAAGTTGTGAGAAATAATATTGTTACCATTTTAAAGACTGTTGAAAATCAATCAACTATTGAAAATATAGTAAGAGATGATTTATATTCTGGTTTAAAAATCAGAGGAATATTTATATGGAGAAGGAAAAAAGACAATAGACAAATTTACACATCTGCAATTTGTTTATTTAAAATAACAAACCTTCCAGACATAAATACACAAATAAGTAGAAAAACAGGAGATAATGTAATAACAGAAATTTCAAAATTCATGAAAACAAATTTAGCTAAAGATTATGTTTTTGTAAGATATATGGGGCCTAAATTTGCAATAGTATTCTCAGGTGCTGATAAAAATGGCGTATACAGTTTCATGGAAGATATGAAAATAAAATGGAAAAAATAGATATATATGCAGGAGAAGACTATGTACCTGAAGAAGATGAAGATGTAGTTATTGTAAATCCGAAAGTAAGAGTAGTAATATCTACTTATTATAAAGGTACAGCATTAGATGGAGCATTTAAAAATTAGAAGAATACATAGATTCATCAGATGAAAATACAATAAGTAAAATATAAGTGGATGCAAATATAAGAAAGAGGTGGTTTTATGAATATGGATGAAACAATGAAATTTGATGTAGAAAAAAGAGCAAACAGCAAGGGCAAAGGAGATTTTAAAAGGAAGTATATAGTGCATTAAAAGAAAAGGGATATAATCCAATAAATCAAATTGTTGGATATATACTTTCAGGAGATCCAACATATATAACAAGCCATAAAGGAGCAAGAAACTTAATAAGACAAATTGAAAGAGATGAGCTATTAGAAAAAAATGGTTAAGGAATATATAAACATAGATGAGTAGAATTTTAGGAATAGATTATGGTCTTGCAAGAACTGGACTCGCAATAACAGATGAATTAGGAATAACTGCACAGGGGCTTGAGACCATAACATCAAATGGAAATGATAAAATAATTTTGAAAAGATTGGCAGAAATATTAGAAGCTTATGATATAAATACATTTGTAGTAGGAAATCCATTAAATATGGATGGCTCTAAAAAAGCAAAAGATCTGAGGAAACAGAAGTGTTTATTCATAAGCTTAAGTCTCGTTTTAATAAAATAGAAATAATTTTAATAGATGAAAGATTAACTACTGTGGAAGCACATAAAACGATGAATTTTTAAATATTTCTGGAAAGAAAAAGAAAAATATAGTTGACACAATTGCAGCAGTTTACATTTTGGAGAATTATATAAATTCACAAAAAAGCTTGATTTTTAGCCAAAAATGGTGTAAAATATATTATATGTTTATGAATAAAAAATTGTTAGGAGGAAATAATAATGGCAGCGGTATATTCAGCAGGAGATTTTAGAAATGGAACAACATTCGAAATGGATGGAAATGTTTATAGAGTAGTTGAATTTCAACATGTAAAAACCAGGAAAGGGTTCAGCTTTTGTTAGGACAAAAATTAAAAATGTAATCACAGGAAGTGTATTAGAAAAAACATTTAATCCATCAGAAAAGTATCCAGCAGCAGAAATTGAAAAAGAAAGATATGCAATATTTATATGAAGATAGTGGATTATATTATTTCATGGATAATGAAACATATGAACAAATACCACTTAATGCAGACCAATTAGGAGATAGTTTAAAATTCTTAAAAGAAAATATGGATGTTAAAGTTCTTTCATATAAAGGAAAAGTATTTTCAATAGAGCCACCAATATTTGTAGAATTGGAAGTTACATATACAGAACCAGGTTTTGCAGGAAATACAGCAACAACATCAGGAAAACCAGCAACACTTGAAAATGGTTATAATATAACAGTTCCAATGTTCGTAAATATCGGTGATATCGTTAGAATAGATACTAGAACAGGTGAATATATGGAAAGAATATAGAAAGGAAGTTTTTATGACAGAATTTAATAAAAGTTATAAAAAATTATTTCAGACTTAGAAAATGGGATTAAAGATCCAAAGGATTTAGCTCTTGCAAAAAGAAAAGATTACAGAGCTTATTGTAAGTGTATTTGATACAATTGATACACTTTCTCAATTAGAAGAAAGACAATTTGAGTTAGAAAAGAAAGTTAAGAAAATGCATAAATCTTTAAAAGAATAGAAGAAGATATTTATGAATATGATGACGATTGCGAATGTGACGGTGAATGTAGCGGAGATTGTGATGGTGACTGCGAAGGCAGTTGTGACTGTGGACATTGTAAAGATGAAATGCATGATAATGATTATGAATTTGAAATAGAATGTCCATACTGTAATTATGAATTTGTAGTAGGTCAAGATGAAGATTTAAAAGATGAAATAGAATGCCCAAATTGCCATAAAATAATAGAATTAGACTGGGATGATTGTGTAGAGTGTGACTGCTTACATTGCGATGGAAATTGTAGTGATGAAGACTTAGCTGAAAGCATAAAGGAAGAAGAAGAAAACTATATAGTTGAAAATGATGATAAAAAGAAAAATGAAAATAATACACAAAATGAAGATGATATGTAATTAAAAATATAAAAGAGGATCGACGGCAATGCCGTCTTCTTTTATTGTTAAATGCAAATGAGGACCAGTTGTTGCTCCATTTGTGGGATTACCATTTTCATCTCTATAAGGATTATTGTTTATGCCATATACATTTTTTGGTCCAACAAATCCAATGTGTTCACCTTTTTTTTACAAATTGATTTCTAGTTACAATATATGTAGGTGATAAATGGCAATAAGAAATGGAAGTTTTTGAATTATCTAATTCAAGGACTAAAGTATATCCACCACCAGCTCCCCAACTGGCAAAGGTTATATAGCCTGAATCTACCGCATAAATGCTACTTCCGGTAGGAGCAGGAATGTCTATACCAGAATGATAAGTGGAAGCACCAGATGTAGGAGATGTACGTTTTCCAAAGTAAGAAGATATATAAGTAAAGCCAGGGAGAGGCCAACAAAATCCGTTTCCACTTATAATTAAGCTATCATTTATTTCAGGTGAAAATTGAAATTCAGTAGGGTATATAATAGGAATAAAAAATATACTAATTATTAAAATTAATGCAAGTAAAAAATATAAAAAATTTATTTATAAAATTGAACATTAAATTACCATAAGAAAAATGAATAAATCAATTATATAATAAATTTATAAAAAGTTCAACATAATTTCAAAAATATACCAAATATATTTTGCAAATTGTGACCTAACTCTTAAATTAAATAAATAAAAAATTAGACAAATAGGGATACAACATATATTGTAAAAAATAAGAAGCAATATAATCCCTTTAAATCTAGTAATATAGTTTTTTCTACCAATAAAGTTAATAAGCCATAACACAAAAGTACCCAATATTAAGAAAGTCAGCTGTCTAATAAATTCATATGAGAAATGAAGTGGAAGAATTAGACTTCCTGTTCCTAGTATCAAAAGTAAATTTAAAATGCAAGAACTTACTAAATTTCCAATTGCTAAGCCAGAGTTTTTATTAATAATAGCAAAAAATAGAAGTGACTAGTTCTGGAAGAGCAGTACCGAATGCAATAACAGTTGCTCCAATGATTTCTTCACTAAGTCCTAAAATTACTGAAATATTACTAGAGCTTTCGACAACAAAATCTCCACCAAACTTTAGTAGAACACTTCCTAAAATAACGAAAATATAGAAAGAGCAAGATTTATTTTTTTGAACTTTTATTCTTTTTATCTTTTTTTAGTGTTTTCATAATGTCTTTAAAATGATTAAAGATTGGATATGAAAAATATATAATAAATAAAAGGATGAGAATACTAGCACTTATCCTTGTAATAGTATAAGGAACATTACTAAAGATGATCATTAGTGAAAGTAACAATGTGGCAAAAAAAAGAAATTGGTATGTGAATTTTTTTTACTTTGGGGTCAATATATATTGGATGAAATAAAGCCAAAATTCCTATAATAAAAAATAAATTACAAAATTACTTCCTATTGCGTTTCCAATAATTAAATCTTCATTTTTGGAAATAGCAGAAGAGATAGTAATAAATAGTTCTGGTGCAGATGTACCAAGAGCTACAATTGTAAGACCAATAAGAATATCTGGAATATGAAATTTTGTAGCTATATTTTTAGATCCTTTAACTAAAATGTCTGCACCAATTTATTAAGAAAGCAAACCCAATAATTAATATAAAAATATTTGAAAACATATTTTTTTCTTGTATGATATATTGAATAACTTAAATAATCATACTCTCCTTGTACAGTATATTTAGGTTTTTATAAGGTTACCAATAAACCATTGTGAATTTAGATGTATCTTATCAATTAGTGAAAAAATATTCAATACCTAAAGAAAAATTTTTATATTTTTATTGACTTTTAATAGTTTGCTTTCTTTTTATAACGAAAAAATATATTGAACTTTTCATTATTGCTTTTTTAGTTTTGGTTTTGCTAAAAGAGAAGCAATATATCCAAAGAATATAGCTGCTGCAATTCCGCCTGCTGAAGCTTTAACGCCTCCAATGAATGCTCCGATAAGCCCTTGGTCTTTTACAGCTTCAATAGCACCTTTTGCTAAGTTAGCACCAAATCCTAATAAAGGAACTGTTGCACCACAACCAGCAAAGTCAATTAAATATTGATAAATACCAAGTCCACCTAATATAACACCAGTCGTAACAAAAAATTACTAAAATTCTAGCAGAAGTAAGTTTAGTCTTATCTATTAATAATTGTCCAATAATACAAATCAAACCACCTGTTATAAAACATTTTAACATCATAATCCAATCTATATTTTGCAAAAAATTCCATAATAAATTTAATCCTTTCATATAATCAAAAACTAATTAAGTGGCTCTTTGTCCATTTCAATGGAAATTGCGTGTGCAATTCCAGGAATAGATTCACCTTGTTGAGAAGTAGTCGCGTTCATTAAGGCACCGGTTGCAATTAACAATATTTTTCTAAGCTTACCTTGTTCTAATAGTTTATATAAATATCCTGAAAAATACTGTTCCTATACAAGCACAACCACTACCACCAGAATGAGTGTCTTGCTTATCTTTGTCAAATATTAAAACCCCACAGTCATTATAATTATTAGAAATATCAAATCCTTTGTTTTTTGGCTAGGTCAATTAGAATCTCTTTTCCTAAATGTCCTAAATCACCAGTAAATATAGCATCATAATAATCTGGTGTTCTACCAGTATCTTCAAGATGTGCCAAAAAGCGTAGAAAGTGCAGCTGGAGCCATCGCAGCTCCCATATTATTAGCATCTTTTATGCCCATATCTACAATAAGCCCAGGCGTCATTGTAGTAATATATGGGCCAAGGCCTTTTTGTGAAAGAATAGCGGCTCCGCTACCAGTAACAGTCCACTGACTGGTAGGAGTTCTTTGGTTTCCAAGTTCTAGAGGAAATCTAAATTGTTTTTCGGCACTACAAAAATGACTAGAAGTACCACAAAGAACATTGTTTAAAGCCATACTATCCATAAATGCAGAACCTATACACAAGCTTTCAACAAATGTTGAGCATGCACCAAATAAACCGAAAAAATGGAACATTGGAATCACGCATAGCAAATGTAGAAGAAATACATTGATTAAGAAGATCTCCTGCAAAAAGAATAATCAATGTCACTTGCAGCTATTCCAGATTTAGCAAGAACTGTACTAATAGTTTCTTTAAAAAATCTTAGATTCAGCTTTTCCCAAGTCTTTTCACCCCAGAATTCATCTTCTAGGCATTTATCAAAGTATTTAGCAAGAGGCCCGGCAGCTTCTTTGGGACCAACTATTGAAGCTGTTTCTGCAATAGTTGGAGGGTTATCAAATTTTATACTTTGGTTTCCGATTTTTTTCATTATTAATTTATCGTATATTAACTTATACGAAACTCCTTTCATTAATTTATAGAAATATTTATACGAAGAAACAATAAATGATTCCTAGTATAACAGACGCAGATATTCCAAAAACTAATACAGGACCTGCAACTGTAAACATTTTTGCACCAACTCCCATAATATAACCTTCAGATTTATATTCAATTGCAGGTGATACAATTGAATTTGCAAAACCTGTAATTGGAACAAGAGAACCTGCACCTGCAAATTTTCCTATTTTATTAAATACATTTATAGCGGTTAAAAAGCGGCTAATCCTATTAAAGTGATAGAAACAATTGTATTAGAAGTTACTTGGTCTAAACCTTTAAACTTACAAAATTCAAAAATTATTTGTCCTAAAGAACATATAAGTCCGCCAACTAAAAAGCATTAAAGCAATCTTTTAAAAAGTGGAGACTTAGGAGCTTTAGATTCTACATAGTCATTATATTCTTTAGGAGTATCTAGTGAAGAACTCATAAAAACACCTCCTTAAACATAAAAAATAAATTATATATAATTAATTATTTCCCTTGGTCAACCATAAAAGAAATATCCAAGTCTACATAGTATTCAGTCATTTTATTTACTGTAACTTTGGCACGTTGTTCTAGTATTTTTAAACTAGTAATATAATCTAAATTACCGTGCGACTTCTTCTAAAGTTTTTACAATTGCGTCTTTCCATGAAATTGTAGACCTACCGGTTATTTGTATATGCTTTTCTATTCCCATAAAAACCTCCTAAAAATTTATTCTATGTATATAATTTCCACTTTTTCAAAAAAAAAATATGCACAAAATTTTAAATTTATGGTACAATAAAAAGGAATGACAAATAGGAGGAAATTTTCATGCTAGCATATATTAATGGAAAAATTGAGATAAAAACAAATGAATATGTAATTGCAGATGTAGGAGGAATTGGATATAAAATTTTCATGTCTGAAAGTTCACTAGCTGAACTAGAATTAGGGAGTAATAAAAAATTTTTTACATATATGAAGGTAAGAGAAGATGATATTAGTTTATATGGATTTCTAAACAATGAGGAGCTCTTAACTTTTGAATTATTAATTAGTGTAGGAGGAGTAGGTGCCAAAACAGCAATAGGAATTTTAAAGTAATATAGCACCTTCGTCATTTGCATTAGCTGTTATTTCAAATGATGTAAATACACTAAAAAAGTTGCCAGGAATAGGTGCTAAAACTGCACAAAGAATTATTTTAGAACTTAAAAGATAAAATGAAATCTGAAAGTGCAATCAGTCAAACGGATGAAGAAATAAAAAACAACTGTTAAGCTGGATAGTAAAGTAGAAGATGCAATGGAAGCGTTGACTGTTTTAGGCTACAATAGAAAAGAAATAGAAAAAAGTCTTAGATAAAATAGAAACAAAAAGAACTAGATGTAGAAGGAATTATTAAAGCTGGGCTTAAATTATTAGGCAGATAATGGAGGATAAAAATGGATTTAAATGAACCTTTAGCATATAGAATGATGCCACAAACATTAGAAGATTATGTGGGACAAGAGCATATACTTGCAAAAGATAAAATCTTATATAGAACAATAAAAAGCAGATAGACTTTCTAGTATAATTTTATGGGGCCACCGGGTTGCGGAAAAACATCACTAGCTAGAGTTATAAGTAATACAACTAAATATAAATTTGTTAAACTTAATGCTGTAACAGCAGGAGTGGGGGATATAAAATCAATTAAAAATGGCTTTAAATAAAAAAAAGAAGGACTTGCAGATTATAATATAAAGATTGAAGAAAAAACACTTGAAAAACAAAGTTGCAGATATTTCAGCTGGAGATGTAAGAACAGGACTAAATGCTTTAGAAATAGCAGTACTTACAACACGGAATGAATTCAAATGGCGAAATTGAAATAACAGATGAAATTTTAAAAAATTGTATTCAAAACAAAAAAGCAGCATTTGACAAAAAAGGAGATTCGCATTATGATAATATAAGTGCTTTTATAAAATCAATGAGGGGATCAGATGCAGATGCAACATTATTTTACCTTGCAAGAGCTTTAGATGGTGGAGAAGACCCAATGTTTTTAGCAAGAAGAATAGTAATTTGCAGTTCAGAAGATGTTGGTTTAGCCAATCCAAATGCATTAATTTTATCAACATCAGCAATGGAAGCTGTAAATATGGTTGGAATGCCGGAAGCACGAATAATTTTAGCAGAAGCTGCGGTATATGTTGCAAATTCAAAAAAGTCAAATGCTACATATTTAGGTATAAACAAAGCACTTGAAGATGTATCAAGCAAAGATACAGGAACAATTCCAATGCATATTAGAAATGCACCAGTAGAGCAAATGAAAAATTTTGGCTATAGGTTGCTTCATCAAGAATAGCTCTTAATTTGTTATTTATAGCATCTCTTGATGTAAAGGTTGAATCCAAATCCATTTTACCAACAATATCACGAATTGTAGTAATTGAAAGATATTCAATACCTTTTTTTAGACTCTTGATTTCATATACTGCTTTTGCAGGTTCTAAAATTCTATAAAAACAACAGTATCTACTGTTATAGTAACATTATCTTTAGTAATAACATCTTGAGGTGGCACATCCATAGTTTGTTGCTTTAAACTAACAATACTGCGAACATGATCTATGAATGGAATTATTATTGTAAGACCTGCATCTGCAATTTTGTGAAATTTACCAAGTCTTTCAATTATATATACCTCAGATTGTCTAACTATTTTTATACTTAAAACAGCTAGAATAATTAAAATAATTAATAGTACAATTAAAACCACATAAAGACCTCCTAATTTTAATCTCTATCAATAATTATACCATAAAAAAACTAAAAAATAAAGGGGTTCAGCCTTGAAATTACATATTTTTATGTGTATAATAAGTAAAAAATAAAAGAGGCAAAAATGAAAAAACAGGTACTAAGAATCATATCAATAATATTTATAATATCAATATCAGTAACAATATTTGGATTCTCCGCACAAGATGGGGAATCATCTGGTAGC
>VOFC01004054.1_pt1 | contig 49580 bp, 72 predicted proteins | sample 5384161 | NCBI WGS metagenome assembly VOFC01 (sample SAMN12384722, study PRJNA508395) | human gut metagenome | isolation source: healthy gut B | host: Homo sapiens | reverse complement strand
TCAGTAGATTGTGTAGTGATTGGTTTTGACGGCGAACAACTGAAAGTGTTGCTTGTGAAACGTGCAGGTGAAGATAATGGAGAAGTATATCACGATATGAAACTTCCCGGAAGTCTTATTTATATGGATGAGGCCCTGACGAGGCTGCACAGCGCGTATTATATGAATTGACGGGGCTCAGAAATGTGAACCTGATGCAGTTCAAGGCATTTGGCTCCAAAAACAGAACGAGTAATCCAAAGGATGTTCGCTGGTTGGAACGGGCAATGCAGTCAAGGGTAGAGCGTATTGTGACTATTGCATATTTGTCGATGGTGAAGATAGACCGTACGTTGGATAAGAATCTGGACGAGCACCAGGCTTGCTGGGTCGCTTTGAAAGACGTGAAAACACTGGCTTTCGATCATAATCTGATTATAAAGGAGGCAATGACTTATATTCGTCAGTTCGTAGAATTTAATCCTTCCATGTTGTTCGAACTGCTTCCGCGTAAATTTACAGCCGCTCAGTTAAGAACTCTTTTTTGAGTTGGTATATGACAAGCCTGTGGATGTACGCAACTTCCATAAGAAAATAGCGATGATGGAATATGTAGTTCCTTTGGAAGAAAAACAGCAGGGAGTGGCTCATCGTGCTGCCCGTTATTATAAATTTGATAAGAAGATATATAATAATAAGGTGAGACGGTTCAATTGCTTAGAATATCAAGTATTAGGCGTTGAATGTTAAAGCTTAATTGTCGGACATTGAGCATATAAATAAAATCGTGTAATCGTAAATAAAATTATGTATCTATTAGGTTATGATATAGGTAGCTCGTCCGTTAAAGCAAGTCTGGTCAATGCTGAAACAGGTAAATGTGTATCGTCAGCGTTTTTTCCGAAAACAGAAGCGAATATAATCGCAGTGAATCCCGGATGGGCGGAACAAGATCCTGAAAGTTGGTGGGAAAACTTAAAGTTGTCCACGCAGGCTATTATGACCGAATCCGGGAGTCAGTGCTGCTGAGATTAAAGCCATTGGTATCTCTTATCAGATGCATGGTCTGGTATGTGTTGATAAAGAATCAGCATGTATTACGTCCTGCTATCATCTGGTGTGATTCTCGTGCGGTACCTTTTGGGCAGCAAGCGTTTGAGACAATCGGAGGAGGAGAGATGCCTTTCTCATTTGCTGAACTCACCGGGGAATTTTACTGCTTCCAAGTTGGCGTGGATTAAAAGAAAACGAACCGGCTGTCTATGAGCAGATATACAAAATCATGCTGCCAGGTGATTATATTGCCATGAAGTTAAGTGGAGATATCTGCACAACTGTTTCCGGGCTTTCGGAAGGTATGTTCTGGGATTTCAAGAACAATCGGGTGGCTGATTTCTTAATGGATTATTACGGATTTGATTCTTCTCTTGATTGCAGATATTAAACCGACTTTCTGCTGAACAAGGACGTGTAAATGCAATAGCTGCCAAAAGAGCTTGGACTGAAAGAAGGAACACCGATTACTTATCGTGCAGGCGACCAGCCAAACAATGCGCTTTCTTTGAATGTGTTTAATCCGGGGGAGATCGCTTCTACGGCAGGAACATCGGGAGTGGTTTATGGTGTGAACGGTGAAGTGAATTATGATCCGCAATCACGTGTCAACACCTTTGCGCATGTCAATCATACCATAGACCAGACACGTTTGGGGAGTATTGCTTTGCATCAACGGAACGGGTATTCTCAATTCATGGGTAAAACGCAACATTGCTCCCGAAGGAATATCTTATAATGAAATGAATGTGTTGGCTTCCAAAGCTCCTATAGGTAGCGCGGGAATCAGCATTCTTCCCTTCGGTAATGGTGCCGAACGTATGCTGAACAATAAGGAAATCGGTTGCAGCATACGTGGACTGGACTTCAATGCACATGGCAAACACCACATTATCCGTGCCGCTCAAAGAAGGTATTGTGTTTTCTTTTAAATATGGTATAGATATTATGGAACAAATGGGTATTCCGGTAAAGATGATTCATGCCGGACACGCAAATATGTTCCTGAGTTCTATCTTCCGTGACACTTTGGCAGGAGTGACGGGGGCTACAATCGAACTTTATGACACAGATGGCTCTGTCGGTGCTGCCAAAGGCGCAGGTATCGGTGCAGGTATCTACAAGGATAATAATGAAGCATTTGCAACGCTGGAAAAACTGGATGTGATTGAACCTAATGTGGCAAAACGCCAAGAATATGCTGACGCGTACGCAAAATGGAAATACCGTCTTGAAAAGTCGATGACCGGTAAATACCGGCTCGGTTCTTTCTTCAGATAAATAATTAACAATTTAAATAATAACCATTTTAAAAATAAAAGAATTATGGCAACAAAAGAATTTTTCCCGGGAATTGAAAAGATTAAGTTCGAAGGTAAAGATAGTAAAAATCCTATGGCATTCCGTTATTACGATGCTGAAAAGTAATCAACGGCAAGAAGATGAAAGATTGGTTGAAGTTTTCTATGGCATGGTGGCATACATTATGCGCTGAAGGTGGCGACCAATTCGGTAGTGGAACAAAACAATTCCCTTGGAATAGTAATGCTGACGCTATACAAGCTGCAAAAGATAAATTGGATGCAGGTTTCGAATTCATGCAGAAGATGGGTATCGAATACTATTGCTTCCACGATGTAGACCTGATTTCTGAAGGTGCAAGCATCGAAGAATACGAAGCTAATCTGAAAGCAAATCGTAGCATACGCAAAACAGAAACAAGCTGAAACTGGCATCAAGTTGTTGTGGGGTACCGCTAACGTATTCGGTCATGCACGTTATATGAACGGTGCCGCTACCAATCCTGATTTCGACGTTGTAGCACGCGCTGCTGTTCAGATCAAGAATGCAATCGATGCAACGATCGAACTGGGTGGTCAGAACTATGTATTCTGGGGTGGCCGTGAAGGCTATATGTCTCTTCTGAATACAGATCAGAAACGTGAAAAAGAACACCTGGCAAAAATGCTGACTATCGCTCGTGATTATGCTCGTGCCCGTGGCTTCAAAGGTACTTTCCTGATCGAACCGAAACCGATGGAACCGACTAAACATCAGTATGACGCAGATACTGAAACCGTGATCGGCTTCCTGAAAGCTCACGGTCTGGATAAGGATTTCAAAGTAAACATTGAGGTAAACCACGCTACTTTGGCTGGCCATACTTTCGAACATGAATTGGCTGTAGCTGTTGATAACGGTATGTTAGGTTCTATCGATGCCAACCGTGGTGACTATCAGAACGGTTGGGATACGGATCAGTTCCCTGTCGACATCTACGAACTGACTCAGGCTATGATGCAAATCATCCGCAATGGCGGTTTGGGTAATGGCGGAACTAATTTCGATGCCAAAACTCGCCGTAATTCTACCGATTTGGAAGACATTTTTATTGCTCACATTGCAGGTATGGATGCTATGGCTCGTGCATTGGAAAGTGCGGCAGCTCTGCTGAACGAATCTCCTTACAAGAAAATGTTGGCTGACCGTTACGCTTCATTCGACGGTGGTAAGGGTAAGGAATTCGAAGAAGGCAAACTGTCTTTAGAGGATGTGGTGGCTTATGCAAAAAAGCGAAAGGCGAACCGAAAGCAGACTAGCGGCAAGCAAGAACTTTACGAGGCAATTCTGAATATGTACTGCTAATTAACCCCACCACAGATTACACGGATCGTCACAGATTAATTTTTCTTCTCTCTTATTTTGAATTTTATCTGTGTCAATCTGTGAAATCTGTGGTGATATAAATCCAACTACTACACACTACTTTATCTACTTATACACCATGATTAATACAACGAACGAAGGTAGTAAACTCTACCTATATTCGATAACCTCTGTCGCTATTTTGGGAGGATTGCTTTTCGGATATGATACAGCAGTTATTTCCGGTGCGGAGAAAGGGTCTTGGAGGCTTTTTTCCTTTCGGCCTCTGATTTTCAATATAATAAAGTAATGCATGGAATCACTTCATCCAGTGCATTGACAGGCTGCGTACTTGGTGGGGCGATCTCCGGTATATTTGCTTCCCGTTTAGGACGTCGTAATTCTCTAAGGCTTGCTGCCGTACTCTTTTTCCTTTCAGCATTAGGTTCTTATTATCCGGAAGTCTTATTCTTCGAATATGGAAAGCCGAATATGGATTTGCTGGTTACATTTAACTTATATCGTGTTTTAGGTGGTATCGGTGTCGGGCTTGCTTCTGCAGTCTGTCCGATGTATATTGCTGAAATTGCTCCTTCTAATATTCGTGGAACGCTTGTATCGTGTAACCAGTTTGCTATCATCTTCGGTATGTTGGTAGTATACTTCGTGAATTTCCTGATTATGGGCGATCACCAAAATCCTATTATTTTGAAAGATGCAGCCGGTGTACTGTCTGTTAGTGCTGAATCTGATATGTGGACTGTTTATGAAGGATGGCGTTACATGTTCGGTTCGGAAGCTTTCCCTGCCGCTTTCTTCGGTCTGTTATTGTTCTTTGTTCCCAAGACTCCTCGTTATCTTGTATTGATACAGCAAGATGAAAAGGCTTATTCGATCCTTGAAAAGATCAATGGTAAGACAAAAGCACAGGAAATTCTTAATGATATTAAAGCTACTGCTCATGAAAAGACAGAGAAAATCTTTACTTATGGAGTGGCAGTAATTGTTATCGGTATTTTGTACTTTCTGTATTCCAACAGGCTATCGGTATTAATGCGGTACTTTATTATGCTCCTCGTATTTTCGAAAATGCAGGTGCAGAAGGAGGTGGCATGATGCAAACAGTTATTATGGGTATTGTAAACATTGTCTTTACATTGGTTGCAATCTTCACTGTAGACCGCTTCGGGCGCAAACCGCTGTTGATAATCGGTTCTATCGGTATGGCTGTAGGAGCCTTTGCAGTAGCAATGTGTGATAGCATGGCAATAAAGGGTATTCTACCGGTACTTTCAGTGATTGTGTATGCAGCATTCTTTATGATGTCTTGGGGACCGATTTGCTGGGTGTTGATCTCGAAATATTCCCGAACACCATTCGTGGTAAAGCAGTGGCAATCGCTGTGGCTTTCAATGGATATTCAATTACATTGTATCTTCTACTTTCCCAGCACTGTACGACTTCAGCCCGATGTTTGCATATAGTTTATATGGAATTATCTGTGTAGCGGCTGCTATTTTCGTTTGGCGTTGGGTGCCCGAAACGAAAGGTAAGACATTGGAGGATATGAGCAAACTATGGAAGAAAAAAATAAATAAATTAGGTTAGTGTAATTTCATCATGTCATTATGACTTCGATTTCTTGGCATGGTTCTATTAAGATTATGACATCGTACCAATGGTATGGTGTCATAATTGTTTTTATTTGAAACTTTTGGGAACTACTATAAAGTTGAAAAAACATGAAAACATCTGCCACCTGCAACGAAAAGCATGTAATGCACTAGTTGATAAATAGTTAGAGCGTTGCAGATACTGCGGCAGATAGGTTGCAGATCAAAGTATCTGCAACACAGTATAAACCTTACATAAGCTAATTCTCCATGGGTGCAAAAGTTTATTGTATACATTGACTTCCCGTTTCCAGGCGGGGAACTGTCGTTTCCGGCATTAGAAATTACAATTTCCACGGTAGGAAACGAGAGTTTCTAAGGCGGGACACTACAGTTTCTACGTAAGGATACTGTCGTTTCCCCGTAGAGATACCACAAATTCTCCATAGAGTCACCCCAATTATCCCATAGCTTTGGATAAAGGAATCAAGGCTTTTTCTTTGATTATATAACGTGTGGCAGATACTTTATCTGCAACCTATCTATCTGCAACGTTACAACTATCTATTAACTAGTGAATTATCTGCAGGTGGCACGTTTTTCAACAAGTAGGAAAAACTATTCATTTCATTACAGTTCTTAATGGGAATTTACGGTTAAATGGGAATTTTGCAGTTGCAGGTGGCAAAGATGTTTTTAATTATATATCGTAGGGCAACGCCCTACGAAAAAAACACACCAGCCACAAGCCCTGAAAGGGCGGAACTGTATAATTATGCCCTTTCAGGGCGCAAATTCAGATTGTCGTTTTTACGTAGGGCGTTGCCCTACGCTTATAATTAAGCCCTTTCAGGGCACCCTCAAAAATTCATTTAACTCATTTATATTCTGAAAAAGAATTAAAATCGTCAAGAAACGAACTACTTTTAACGTCAGTTCGATGCAATATCTATCTGTATGACTTAACGGTCAGATACATTCTCCAAAGTTTCGGAAGGTTTGCCGCCCAAGAGCTTTTCAAGTCACGTAATTGACGTTGATAATCCTGCAACATCTGACTGACAAAACCACGATAGCAAGAAGCTGATATCAGGAAGTTCGACCATTTCGCCCATTCTTCAAAATCTTTTGACACTCTGTGCGAGGTGAGTTTTGTAAAGAAAAGAAATGCAGGCAAGCCTTTTGCATCTCCGGCATCCCATTTTCCCATGAACGGTCGAGGTTGGTTAACGCTTTAATAAAATGTTTGATTTTGTGGTGTAACGCTCCCAAACGTTGTAATTCCGAACGATCGACTGATACGGTAGGGCATAGTCGTCGTGATTGGGTTAAATAAAACTGTTTTAGGTTTTCTTTTTTCTTCCAGATTAGGAAAATTAGCTTCCTGCCGATTGCTTTGAACGGTTTTTACAGGTGCATTGTTTTGTTCTTCATGCATGATACAACGGTTTTAAGATAGGCGGGAATAAAAAAACGGTTCCGCCTTTCCCGTTGCATAACACTCCACAGAAGCTGGGGACGCATTAACGTTCCCCACGGGGGTACGAAACCGCGTATCTACGGCAGCAACAGGCATAAAAATGCCTGCTACTGGAGTTGAAGCAGGTTCACTGCTTCTGTGGGTATAAAATGTTATGCGTTGCAAATGTACGATAATTTTCGGAAGTCGCAAATTAAACGGCGCAAGAATTTGTATGAAAATTATGTGATGTTAAAGCACTGTAGCCATTTCTGAAGCATGTATTAAAATTAAGTATAATGCATTTTTAATTTTGCAATGACAATGTATAAAGATAAACAGTACCTTTGCACAGTCTTTATATAAAAACACGTATTGTTATGGAACAACATCCGATAAAAATTAATAAAGTGCAGATACGCAATCTGCAAATAGAAGATTATGTACAACTATCCCAATCGTTTACCCGTGTTTATTCTGACGGTAGCGATGTGTTTTGGACTCGTGAGCAGATACAGAAGTTGATTAAAATCTTTCCGGAGGGTCAGATCGTCACAGTCGTTGACGATAAAATAGTTGGTTGTGCTCTTTCTATTATTGTTGATTATGATAAAGTAAAGAACGACCATACGTATGCACAGGTTACGGGTAAGGAAACATTTAATACACATAATCCCAAAGGAAATATCCTGTATGGCATTGAAGTATTCATCCACCCGGGCTATCGTGGTTTGCGTCTCGCACGTCGTATGTATGAATATCGTAAGGAGCTTTGCGAAACATTGAATCTGAAAGCGATCATGTTTGGCGGACGTATACCGAATTATCATAAATATGCTGACAAGATGCGTCCAAAAGAATATATCGAACGGGTACGTCAACGCGAGATTTATGATCCGGTACTTACTTTCCAGTTGTCGAATGACTTTCACGTTCGTAAGGTAATGACTAATTATCTGCCAAATGATGAAGAATCAAAACATTATGCTTGTTTGCTCCAGTGGGATAATATCTATTATCAGCCACCTACACAGGAATATATCAGTCCCAAAACTACGGTTCGTGTAGGACTGGTGCAATGGCAGATGCGTAGTTATAAAACGTTGGATGACCTGTTCGAACAAGTAGAATTCTTTGTGGACGCAGTATCCGATTATAAAAGTGATTTTGTTCTTTTCCCGGAATATTTCAATGCTCCTTTGATGTCGAAGTATAATGATAAAGGAGAATCGCAGGCTATTCGCGGATTGGCAAAATATACCGATGAGATTCGTGATCGGTTTATAAATCTGGCTATTAGCTATAATATAAACATTATTACCGGTAGTATGCCATACGTAAAAGAGGATGGATTGCTTTATAATGTAGGTTTCCTTTGCCGACGGGATGGAACCTACGAAATGTACGAGAAATTACACGTCACTCCCGATGAAATAAAAAGCTGGGGACTTAATGGTGGTAAACTTCTGAATACTTTTGACACGGACTGTGCAAAGATTGGAGTTTTGATCTGCTATGATGTCGAGTTTCCTCGAACTTTCCCGCCTGATGGCAGATCAGGGAATGCAGATATTATTTGTTCCTTTCCTGACAGATACCCAGAATGCCTATTCCGTGTTCGTGTCTGTGCGCAGGCACGTGCCATCGAGAATGAATGTTTTGTAGTCATTGCCGGAAGTGTCGGTAATCTTCCGCGTGTGCACAATATGGATATTCAATATGCCCAATCGGGTGTATTTACCCCATGCGACTTTGCTTTTCCAACAGACGGAAAGGGGCGGAGGCAACTCCTAACACCGAAATGATTTTGGTATCGGATGTTGACTTGGATTTGCTGAACGAGTTGCATACTTATGGTAGTGTACGCAATTTGAAAGACCGTAGGAATGACCTGTATGAGGTGAGATACAAGAAATAAAAAGAGTGACGCTATGCTGTCCGGATAGCGTCACTATATGCCTTGGATAGCGTCACTATCCGGGGCATATAGTGACGCCCTTTGATAGAATACTTTTTTATTTGGAAGACGTGCCACTCTCCAATATACTAACGATAGAAAACAGCGTAAAGCAAATAGCTCCGAGACCTACCAAAACACGTGCCGGAATGAAATAATCTGCATGTACGGTAGCGAGTTCGAATACGAAAGCAGCCAGGAATAAGCAAGTCAATGCTGTTAATACCGGAATCATTGGGATGCGGTTGGCTAATTTGAACTCTTGCCTCCATATCTTTGCCAACAGAATTACTTTACTGGAAATACTATAACATACAAGACCCAGTCCAAGCATGATATATCCGGTGGTACCGTTTGCACTCCCCGAATCTGCCAAAATAACGAATAATCCCCATACAAAAGAAATAGATCCCATTAATAAAACTAGTTTCGGCCATTTGTTACGTTCTCTTTCCTGAATAGTCGTTTCGGACCTGACGGGCTATGGTTGCTACTAATGCAATCAGACTGGTACAAATACATGCGAGCCCTACCATTACGTGTCCTGCGACAAAATAAGCAGGATGAGAGTGGCTGTTGCCTAATAATACAAATGCCCATACCCATGCGATCAGCGAAACGATGATGGCAACAATGACCAATGCCCGTCTCTGATTAAGGGAAAAAGCTCCTTCCGGAACTTCATTACTTGTCGCTTTTGAATTCCTCGGAATTAAAGAGAATCGGGTAGAAGAGGTAGCGGCGGTAGCTACACAAGTGGTAATAAATCCAACGCCGGTGATAACGTGTCCTGCAACAAATGCAGAGGTGGAAGTGGCATTACTGAAAATGCAGATACCTCCAATAATAGTAATGATGGCTGCCAGATAGCCTATAACCGGCAAAATGTATTTGGCCGATTTATTATAAGTATGTATGATTTGCCGGATGATAGTGGCTGCCGTGCAAAACAGCGCAATGCATATCATACCTAGTGAAAATACAACAGGACCTGCCACCAGACGGTTTCCCGCATCACCATAACCGTAAATGAATGCTCCGTATCCGAAGCAAAAGACCGCCATCGCCAAAGGGATTGCTCTGAATAAAATACTAATACCGTAATTCATAACTGAAAGTGCTTTTTAAAGGTTTCCCACTAAAACAAGGAGATACTTGTTTTGTTTAGGCCGACAGCTATTTATAATCGTTAACTTCACATGAATCCGATTAAAAGTCCTAGCTTTTTGCTCAACTAAACAAATGTTTTTGTAAATTTGCACCCTTAAAAATGGGGATACCCCTCAAATTGTAAATTGTAAATAGTAAAATCGTAGACAGCTATGGGTAAGAGATTTACTGAATATTCGCAGTTTGACCTTTCGCAGGTGAACAAAGATGTACTGAAGAAGTGGGACGAGAACCAGGTTTTCGCCAAGAGTATGACAGAACGTGATGGCTGTCCTTCGTTCGTGTTTTTCGAAGGACCTCCCTCGGCTAATGGTATGCCGGGTATTCACCATGTAATGGCTCGTACCATTAAAGACATTTTCTGCCGCTACAAAACGATGAAAGGTTATCAGGTGAAGCGTAAAGCCGGTTGGGATACGCACGGACTGCCTGTGGAACTTAGTGTGGAAAAAGGCATTAGGCATCACAAAAGAAGATATTGGTAAGAAAATCTCTGTTGCCGACTACAATGCGGCTTGTCGGAAAGACGTGATGAAATATACCAAGGAGTGGGAAGACCTGACTCATCAGATGGGATATTGGGTGGATATGAAGCACCCTTATATCACGTATGATAATCGCTATATCGAAACATTATGGTGGTTATTGAAGCAGTTGTACAAAAAAGGTGTTATATAAAGGATATACTATCCAGCCGTATTCACCGGCTGCAGGAACAGGATTGAGCTCACATGAGTTGAATCAACCGGGTTGTTATCGTGACGTAAAAGATACGACAGTGCCGTTGCTCAGTTTAAGATGAAGAATCCGAAACCGGAAATGTCAGAGTGGGGAACTCCCTACTTTATTGCTTGGACAACAACTCCCTGGACATTGCCTTCAAACACAGCGCTTTGTGTAGGACCAAAATTGATTATGTTGCTGTACAGTCTTATAACGCTTATACCGGAGAACCTATCACGGTTGTTCTGGCCAAAAGCTTTATTGAATGTACACTTTTCAATGCAAAAAGCTGCTGATCTGAAATTGGAGGACTACAAAGCCGGAGATAAACTTGTACCGTTTAAAGTGATTGCCGAATACAAAGGCACTGATCTTGTCGGTATGGAATATGAGCAGTTGATTCCTTGGGTGAAACCGGTTGAAGTATCCGAAGATGGCAACTGGAAGCCTAGTAATAAGGCATTCCGTGTAATTCCGGGCGACTATGTAACTACAGAAGATGGTACAGGTATCGTTCACATTGCACCTACATTTGGTGCGGATGATGCGAATGTGGCACGTGCTGCAGGAATCCCGTCACTTTTCATGATTAATAAGAAAGGCGAAACTCGCCCCATGGTGGATTTAACTGGTAAATTCTATCTGTTGAATGAGCTGGATGAGAATTTCGTAAAAGAATGTGTTGATGTAGATAAATACAAAGAATATCAGGGCGCATGGGTGAAAAATGCTTATGATCCTCAATTTATGGTAGACGGCAAATACGATGAGAAAGCAGCGCAGGCTGCCGAATCTTTGGACGTCGTCTTTGTCATGATGATGAAAAAGCAGACAATCAGGCTTTCAAAATCGAAAAGCATGTTCACAATTACCCGCATTGTTGGCGTACAGACAAACCGGTGCTTTATTATCCGTTGGATAGCTGGTTTATCCGTTCTACAGCTTGCAAGGAGCGTATGATGGAACTGAACAAGACTATCAACTGGAAACCGGAATCTACCGGAACGGCTCGTTTCGGCAAGTGGCTGGAAAATCTGAATGACTGGAACCTGAGCCGTTCACGTTATTGGGGTACTCCATTACCTATCTGGCGTACAGAAGATAATACGGATGAGATATGTATCGAATCTGTAGAAGAAGAACTTTATAATGAAATCGAAAATCGGTAGCTGCCGGATTTATGAAATCCAATCCGTACAAGGATAAAGGTTTTGTGCCGGGTGAATATACCGAAGAAAATTATGATAAGATAGACCTTCATCGTCCGTATGTAGACGATGTCATTCTGGTATCGGAAGACGGCAAACCGATGAAGCGTGAATCAGACTTGATTGATGTATGGTTCGATTCGGGTGCTATGCCATACGCGCAGATCCATTATCCGTTCGAAAATAAAGAACTGTTGGATAACCGTCAGGTATATCCGGCTGACTTTATCGCGGAAGGAGTAGACCAGACTCGTGGTTGGTTCTTTACCTTGCATGCTATCGCTACCATGGTATTTGACAGTGTGTCCTACAAAGCTGTTATTTCTAACGGTCTGGTGCTCGATAAGAACGGTAACAAGATGTCTAAACGTTTGAATAACGCTGTCGATCCGTTTACTACGATTGAAAAGTATGGTTCCGACCCGTTGCGTTGGTACATGATTACCAATTCTTCTCCGTGGGATAATTTGAAGTTCGACGTAGAAGGAGTGGAAGAAGTTCGCCGTAAGTTCTTTGGTACTTTATATAATACTTACTCGTTCTTTGCACTGTATGCCAATGTAGACGGATTTGAATATAAAGAAGCAGATGTTCCGATGGCAGAACGTCCGGAAATAGACCGCTGGATTTTGTCAGTATTGAACACCTTGATCAAGGAAGTAGATACTTGCTATAATGAATATGAACCGACTAAGGCAGGACGTTTGATCTCCGACTTTGTCAATGACAATCTGTCCAACTGGTATGTTCGTCTGAACCGTAAACGTTTCTGGGGTGGTGAATTTACTCAGGATAAACTGTCTGCTTATCAGACATTGTATACCTGCCTTGAAAACAGTTGCCAAACTGATGGCTCCTGTATCTCCGTTCTATGCAGACCGCCTGTATACTGACTTGATTACGGCAACAGGACGCGACAATGTAGTTTCTGTCCATCTTGCCGAATTCCCGAAGTATCAGGAAGAAATGATAGACAAGGAACTGGAAGCCCGCATGCAAATGGCACAGGATGTTACATCTATGGTGTTGGCATTGCGCCGCAAGGTGAATATCAAGGTACGCCAACCGCTGCAATGTATCATGATTCCGGTAGTGGATGAAGAGCAGAAAGCGCACATCGAAGCTGTGAAGCACCTGATTATGAATGAATGAAGAAATCAGATTCGTTGAACCGGTGTAAAAAAAAAATGTGACTTTAAAAGCTAGGCCCGATTCGCAAATGATGGTGCAGCCGGTGTATTCGCAGGAAGCCATCGAAAAAAAATGGAAAATATACTTTAAACCTGGATGGAGAAGCTTTATCGAAGCTCAGATGTAGAGCCCGAAATTTGGCAAGCCAATGAAGGAAAGACAGTAGCTGCTTGCTGTTGCAGAAGAACTGCGTCGTGAGGTATTGCCCGTGAATTGGTAAATCGTATACAAAATATACGTAAAGTCCAGCGGCTTCGAGATTACGGACAAAATAAAGATCACAATCTCCAAAAATACGCAAACAGATGATGCGGTGAAAGAAAATAATAATTATATTTGTAACCAGGTTTAGGAACATCTCTTGAACTTGTTGATGAGGTGAAAGACGGTACAGAGCTTAGCTTTGACGATTTCTCACTGTTTGTGAATGTGATAAAAGACTAATACTATATTGATTAACCTTTTAAAATTGTAAAGTTATGGCAGAAAAGACTAGATATTCGGATGCGGAACTCGAGGAATTCCGTGCCATTATTATGGAGAAGTTGGAGTTGGCTCAACGTGATTACGATCAGTTGAAGATGAGCTTGATGGGATTGGACGGTAATGATACTGACGATACATCTCCTACTTATAAAGTATTGGAAGAAGGAGCTAATACGCTTTCCAAAGAAGAAACGACCCGACTGGCACAACGTCAACTGAAGTTTATCCAAGGATTACAAGCTGCTTTGGTACGTATTGAGAATAAAACGTACGGCATTTGCCGTGAAACCGGAAAGTTGATTCCGGCAGAACGTCTGCGTGCTGTTCCTCATGCTACATTAAGCATTGAGGCAAAGAACAGTGGTAAAAAATAACAGATAGCAAAGTAGGCTACAGGTAACGAGCTACAAGTAGCTGCGCAAAGTTTACGCACGGCACTTGTAGCTCGTTATGTTTAACTTATAATGAACACATGAAGAAACTATTCACGAAGGGTACAATTGCTCTGCTCGTTATCTTTCCGTATTGATTATCGACCAGATCATTAAAATCTGGATTAAAACTCACATGTACTGGCACGAAAGCATACGTGTGACGGACCGGTTTTATATTTATTTCACCGAGAACAACGGAATGGCTTTCGGTATGGAGATTTTCGGGAAATTATTCCTGACTACTTTCCGTATTGTTGCAGTTGCATTAATCAGGTTGGTATCTATATAAAATTGTAAAGAAAGGCTTCAAAACCGGATATATCGTTTGTGTGGCTCTGATTCTGACCGGTGCTTTGGGGAACATCATAGATAGCGTGTTCTATGGAGTTATTTTCAATGAAAGCACTCATTCGCAGATTGCCAGTTTCATGCCCGAAGGTGGTGGATATTCTACCTGGTTCTACGGCAAAGTGGTGGATATGTTTTACTTTCCGATTATCGATACAAACTGGCCTACATGGATGCCGTTTGTGGGTGGAGAGCATTTTATATTCTTTAGTCCGATCTTTAATTTTGCGGATGCCGCTATCAGTTGCGGTATCATTGCCTTGTCACTCTTTTATAGTAAATATTTGAATGAGTCTTATCATTCGCTGGATAAAGATAAAAAAGGAAGCTACGGATCATGAAAAATAAATTTCGGTTTCATCTGTGTCTCATCTGCATGTTCGTTTTTGCGGTAGCCGGGTGTAAAGTGAAAAGACCCAGTGATGTAATCTCGGAATCGAAGATGGAGAATTTGCTGTATGATTATCATGTGGCAAAGTCTATGGGAGATAATTTGCCTTATAGTGAGAACTATAAGAAAGCATTGTATATCGACGCCGTTTTTCAAGAAATACGGGACTACACCAGCTGCACTTGAATCCTCCATGGATTGGTCTACCCGTAACACAGAGATTTTATCGAAAATTTATGATAAGGTGAAAAACGCTTGAAAGACGAACAGGAACTTGTTGGCGACCTGATAGCCAAGCGTGATAAGAAACCGAAAATGACTAAGCAGGGTGATAGCATCGATGTCTGGCCGTGGCAGCGTATGGTACGTTTGACCGGTGAAATGATGGATAATCAATATGTATTTACTTTGCCGACCGACTCTAACTACAAAGACCGGGATACACTGGTATGGGAAGTGCGGTATCGTTTCCTGGAGCCGATGCTTGCCGACTCTTTAAGAGGCGTCACTATGGCTATGCAGGTGATTTATGAGAAAGATACGATCAATCATTGGAAAACGGTGACTGAACCGGGTGTGCAACAAATTCGTTTGTTTGCAGACACATTAGGTTCGATGAAAGAAATAAAAGGGTTCATTTATTATCCGATGGATAGCCAGGAAAAAGGCGGGGCAGTATTGGCCGACCGCTTCATGATGACTCGTTATCATTGTACGGATACGCTCGCATTTGCCGTACGCGATTCTTTGAATAAGATAGAAGCATTGAAAGCGGATTCTTTGAAGAAGATAGCTACTAAAGAAAATGCCGACTCTTTACATAAGGTCATAGACAAGAATAAAGATGACATTCAGCGTCTAACACCGGAAGAGATGAATCGTCGTCGTACGGGAACTCATCGTGAGAAGAAGCCGGAGCAGATTCAGGTGGAACAACATATCCAAAAGGAACGGATAGAGCAAAGAAAAAGAACGCCAGATGAATCAACGCAGGCAGCGACAACAAAGACGTTCAAACAACTGATTGTAATGAAACGCTTTGCTTCTCATTATTTGCTGATACCTGCCGTTGGATATATGAAGCAGCAGGTAGTGGAGATCACTGACGAAGGAGTTGTCCGAGGTGTGTTCCCATTGACCGAAGAGATTGAATCGGTTGAATGGATGCCGGGAGTGATTGTGCTGCTTTCTGAAAGTCCAGGTGGAAAAAATAAAAAACACTGGGATGATTTTAAAAAACATTCCAGTGTTTCAAATCAATCTTCCCAGTGTTTCGAATCAATCTTCTCAATGTTTTAATGAGTATCTGCAGGAAGCAGAAAAGAAGGGGGAAGCTTTATTTCCTTATTTGTTTTATCCTTTTGATTTTACTTCCATGCAGCCTGTCGACGGAACTCGGCACAGATTACTGCGGTAGCAATGGCTACATTCAGAGACTCGGATGTCTCTTGGCCTGCCGGATAATTGGGGATATATAATTTTCGGTTGATTAATGTGGCTACCTCTTTCCTATGCCATTCCCTTCATTTCCCATTACGATCAAGCCATTGGCCGACAATGGTTGTTCATACATGTTTTTTCCATCCAGAAACGTTCCGAACACAGGAGTATCTCCGAGCGACCGGATAAAATCGGGGAGGGAAGTATAATGTACTTTTACCCGGGCAATTCCACCCATAGTGGCTTGTATGGTCTTAGGGTTATATACATCTACCGTATTCTGCGAGCAGATAATATGTTCGATGCCAAACCAGTCGGCCAGACGGATAATGGTACCTAGATTTCCGGGATCCTGCACATCGTCAATGCAAGGCAAAGTGATGAACGAACTGCCTCCGGATCCAAAGTATATTGTGGTTGTTCGAAAATAGCAAGTACTTGTTGGGGAGTTTTCAATAAACTGGCCCGTGAAAGATCTTCCTGTGAAACTTCTACCAGTTCACTTGCATCTATATCGGGATGCTCCTGAAACCAGGAGGGAGTGGCTGCTAAAAACGACAGGGAAAATGTCCGAGTAAATCACTTACCAATTTAGGACCTTCAGCCAGAAATACCCCCTTTCTTCTTTGCGTATTTTCTTCAGTTCCAGCGAGTGGATATACTTTATTTTGTTTTTACTTAGTGATGCCATAAATTTGATATTCTTTTGCAAAGCTATAAAGATATTTCCAATCTATCCTTACTTTCCTCTCTTTTTCTTAATTTATTTTTCCTCGTCGGAAAATATAATTTATCTTTGTGAGCGCATTTTTTATGCTATCGATGTAAAACCGTATGAGGAAAAAATTTCTTTATTTGCTTGCTTCTGCCGCTATTTTGTCACTTGCTTCGTGCACATCCACAAAGTTTGTGCCGGAGGGTTCTTATTTGCTGGATGAAGTTAAAATTCGTACGGACCAGAAAAACATACGGCCTTCTTCCTTACGCATGTATGTTCGTCAAAATCCTAATGCCAAGTGGTTCAGCCTGATAAAGACTCAACTTTATGTCTACAATCTGTCGGGGCGTGATTCAACCAAATGGGGAAACAAATTTTTAAGAAGGATAGGGGATGCTCCTGTAATATATAGCGAGGACGAAGCGAAACGCTCTGAAGAAGAAATCACTAAGGCTGTGCACAATATGGGATATATGGCGGCAACCGTGAAGCGTTCGACTAAAATAAAAAAGAAAAAGATTAAGCTGTATTATGATGTAACGGCCGGCAAACCCTACGTTGTTCAATCTATCAAATATGATATTTATGATCCTAAAATAGCCTCTCTTCTCAAACAGGATTCTGCCAGAAGCTTGTTGAAGGAAGGAATGTATTTGGATGTGAATGTATTGGATGCGGACAGACAACGTATCACGAATAAGTTGCTTCGGAATGGCTATTATAAATTTAATAAGGATTATATCGGATATACGGCCGATACGGTTCGTAATACTTATAATGTAGATCTGACTCAACATTTGCAGATGTATAAAGCGCATGCGATTGATTCGGCAAGGGCACATCAGCAATATTGGATCAATAAGATTAATTTTATTACGGATTATGACGTTTTGCAGTCTTCTGCCTTGAGTAGTGTGGATATTAATGATTCGGTTCATTATAAGGGATATCCGATTTACTATAAGGATAAGCTCTATTTACGTCCTAAAGTGCTTACGGATAATCTTCGTTTTGCTCCCGGAGATTTGTATAATGAGCGCGATGTGCAGCAGACATATTCCAGTTTTGGACGCTTGCCGGCATTGAAATATACCAATATCCGTTTTATCGAGACTCAAGTTGGAGATTCAACAATGCTCGATTGTTACGTGATGTTGACTAAGAGCAAGCATAAATCGGTATCCTTTGAGGTAGAGGGAACCAATTCTGCCGGTGACTTGGGAGCGGCAGCTTCCGTTTCTTTCCAGAATAGGAATCTCTTTCGCGGGTCGGAAACGTTTATGATAAAATTCCGTGGAGCGTATGAGGTTATTTCCGGGCTTCAGGCAGGCTATTCAAATAATAACTATACGGAGTATGGAGTGGAAACAGTATCAACTTCCCTAATTTTCTGTTCCCTTTCATTTCCTCTGATTTTAAACGGAAAATCAGGGGCTACAACAGAGTTTGGTTTACAGTATAATTATCAGTTGCGACCGGAGTTCTTGCGTACGATGGCTTCTGCTAACTGGAGTTACAAGTGGACACAACGCCAGAAGATACAACACCGTATTGATTTGATAAATATTGCTTTCCTTTATTTGCCCCGTATTTCTGAAAGATTTAAAGAGGACTATATAAATAAAGGTCAAAATGATATTTTCAATATAATTATCAGGATCGACTGATTATAAATATGGGATATAGCTATAATTATAATAGCGTGGGAGGATCGATTATCAATAATACGATTGCTTCTAATTCATACTCCATCCGTTTTAATTTCGAATCGGCGGGAAATGTAATGTATGCTCTGTCAAAGGCTGCAAACATTCGGAAGAACAGTAATGGTGAATACGCTATTCTGGGAATTCCTTATGCTCAATATCTGAAAGGGGAGTTTGATTTTTGCTAAGAATATCAGAATCGATTATCGTAACTCTTTTTGCGTTTCATGCTGGTGTGGGAATAGCTGTACCTTATGGAAATGCGAAGACTATTCCGTTTGAGAAACAATATTTCTCTGGTGGAGCCAATAGTGTCCGCGGATGGAGTGTTCGCGATTTGGGACCGGGCTCTTTTGCAGGAAATGGGAATTTGCTCGATCAATCCGGAGATATTAAACTGGATGCCAGTATTGAATACCGAAGCAAGTTATTCTGGAAGTTTCAGGGGGCGGTATTTATTGATGCTGGTAATATCTGGACCATCCGGAGTTATGCCAATCAACCGGGAGGGGTTTTCAAGTTTGATAGGTTTTATAAGCAAATAGCAGTGGCCTACGGATTAGGTCTCCGCCTGGATTTGGATTTCTTTATTTTGCGTTTTGACGGAGGTATGAAAGCTGTCAATCCTGCCTATGAAACGAGGAAAGAGCATTTCCCCATCATTCATCCTAAATTCAGTCGTGACTTTGCTTTCCATTTTGCTGTGGGATATCCTTTCTAATCAGCCATTTATTATTTACTCTTACTCACTCGAGCGTATCTTGCAGGGAACTTACGTATTCCATTTTTCCTCCGATGGGATGAATGACGAATGCATTTTTGATTTGGCAGACAACCGACGCTTCTTCTAAATTAGCATCTATCTCACTTGAAATAACAGAAACTTTTGCAGCGCCTCGTGTCTTAAGTTGCTCCAGATGGGGTTGCCCGACATTAGATGCTAAGAAAACTAAGATAAGATTGAGAAGAAGGCGTGCTCCATTCTTTGGCGACCGGATAATTGAAATTATAAAAAGGCTTCACAGAAAATCTATGGCTGTCTGTTCTATTTGAGTTTGAGGAGTCTGTTGCTGACAAGATAGACAGGTGAAGATTAGAACAGAATAGATAAGTGTATGTAGTTTATTCATAGTACAAAAAGATTCTTGATAGAAGAAGATAAGATTGAAAAAGGAGATGAAACTCCTATATGATGTTTCATCTCCTTCGTATTTGTTTTTAATTTTTTAGCGGGCGGCAAACATAAAATTGCTCATTGTAGCCTGGCGTGCTGCCAGCATGCCTTGAGCATCCAGCGTTACATTCATCTTTTCGCCATTTGGCAAGAACAAATCAGCAGTGCCATCATTGTTCATTTTTACTAATTCAGCGCTTTTCACCGTTTGCAACGACATTCCATGTGTTGGCTTCTTTGTTGTAGATCAGGTCCATTGAAGCAGTTTCGCCCTCTTTAGTAATGGAATATCCATTCTCAAGAATTTTCTACCATGTAGTTGCCGTTTTCTCCTTTTACTTTCTTTACGTCACCTACATTAGCCATCGGATTGGAGCCACTCCAGAATTCGATTGAGTTGATAACTAAAGCATCAGCCAGGTAAGGACACTCCGTAAACCGGAACAATGTTGAAAGCAAGGAATACGAGTTCGTTTACAAACTTGTTTCCAACTGATTGATTCCAGGAAGACAGGCGGTTGAATAAACCAAATGATCCTACACAAGAACTGAATAATAAGCTACCACTAAGTACTACTGCGACTAAAGTCAGTTTTCCTCTTTTCATGTTAAAATGTTTTTGATTAATAAAAAATATTGATAATTTCTCTCTTATGTGTATGCAAATATAATATTTTTTAATTAATCAAAGGGGCTATTATTTCTAATTTTTGTATTACTTTGACTTCCGCCGTGACAATTCGTTTCCTATGATATGGTCTATTGAAAATTTACCAGGGACCGGCAATATACATCAATATAAATACAACTAAATAGATGAAGGCTAGCTCTTTAACCGCAAATACGTCATTAGCATGAACAACAAAGAAGGCTATATCATTGTGAAAATCATCGGGATCATTGCCAAGCGATACAGGAATCCGATGATAAATGCCATCGAACATACGAGTTCGCCAAAAATTGCTAATCCGAGAGATAGGGGACTTCCTATTCCAAGCGGATCAGGAAATACTGCTGACATCTCCTGGAAATTACTCCATTTCTGTATACCGTGGTTCATTAATAATATTCCGAAAATGATGCGGACTGCCAATAAAAACAAGGATACTTTTGTTGTATTCGGCTTTGTGGGGAATAAAAAACTATAAATCATAAGTTGTTCTATTTTTAAGTTTATATCTATTTATATAAACATAAAAAATCTTGAAATGGTTCTCTATTGATAGTAAAATTTGTTTGGACCTTATTCCTTATTTAAAACATAATGGTCTGCAAGTTCTCCGGTTATTTCTTGTTTATCCATTGTTAGTTTGCGTAAATGATTTTCTTCTACTTTATAATAAGAAAGTTCTCCGCCTTCTTCATTAAGAGTCAATAGGTTGTCTTTTAAAGTATATGTACCTTTTTCGTCAAATGAGCTGTCTCTATCGATATATACGGAATGGAGGCTGAATGTTTTGTCCGGATTTAATGTCAGGGTTGTTTCAATACCCGGACAATCGGCAGCGGGGAAAACTCCTTTATAAGTTCCTTCGTAATCAAGTGAATTTTCCGCATTATGGATATCGGTTACTTCGATTGAAGTACTGTCTGCACCGGCACTTTGTTTGTTTTTCGCGCTATTGTTGCATGCTGCCAAAAGAGCACATGAACATACTAAAATGAAAATTTTTCTTCATAATTATTGTTTCTATTAGTTAGTCTAATTGAGTATATTGGACGTAAAGGTATAAATTTAAAATGGAATCTTTATAGTAAAAAGAAACGAACAACTTTATTTATGAATAAATAAACTTTGTATCTTTGCGGAAAATTCTAAAGATATGGCACAACATACTTATGACAATGAAGCTGTTCAGGAATTATTGAACTGGGCAAAAAAGATGATTGAGACAAAGAATTATCCTACAGAAAGATATCAGGTCAATAAATGTACTACCATTATTGATGGTAAATCGTATTTGGAATCTTTGATTGCAATGATTTCCAGAAACTGGGAGAATCCGACTTTTCATCCTACTATTGAGCAATTATGGGAGTTTAGGGAAAAGTGGGAAAATAAAGAAGCGTAGTAAATTGTGATTCAATGTTGAATGATAAATCATTTATGAATATAGAAATGCACTCTAATCATGTCAGATAAGAGTGCATTTCTATTTTATTAGTTTGATATTTATCAGCTTCCTAAAAAAGGCAGCCATCTTTTTTCTTCTTTTTTCAGGGATGTTTTTCTTCTTCTCCGTTTTTGGCTATAGATATCTGCAAACGTCTTTTTCTCTTTAATCATTTCGTAAAATGACTCCCCAGTCTGGTAAACCACCCAGATTTCGATCGTCAATGAACATGTCGGCTTTCAACTTTCGAGAGAACTCCCTGATGGCCTTTCTGCTCTTCAGGATAATCCTTATTAACGGCATAAAATTCTAAACCTCTGGATTTACACCATTCGACAGCTTCGTCCAGAAGTGCTCCTTCACGCACACTCCACAGTATTAAACGATGCTTTTTCTTGTTGCAATAACTTCAATGTGTCAACAGCGAATGGAATTTCTTCACCAATACGTGGATAACGATGCTCTACAATCGTTCCGTCAAAATCAACAGCTATAATCATAGTTTTTAATTACCTAATTTGGAACAAAGATACGGACAGTAAGCTAAAAAAACGTATATTTGCGCTGAATTAACATTTTAATAAAAAAACAGATACATGAACAATTCCCCTCAGCGTGCCGCCAAAGGTTTTACAAGAGCCTTTTGGGTCAGTAACACAGTCGAACTGTTTGAACGGATGGCATATTATGCCGTTTTCATCGTTCTCACTATTTATCTATCTTCCATTTTAGGTTTTAATGATTTTGAAGCAAGTATGATCTCTGGGCTTTTTTCCGGTGGATTGTATCTGCTTCCTATTTTTTTCCGGTGCTTATGCTGATAAGATCGGTTTCCGGAAATCAATGATTATAGCATTCTCCTTATTGTCCATCGGATATTTAGGGTTGGGTGTACTGCCCACTTTACTGAAGCTGCCGGTTTGGTTAGTTATGGTGTCACTACTCAATTTAATGGTTTGCCTGATAGCTATACCCGGTGGATCATCGTGCCGGTTTTGTTTGTGCTTATGGTGGGAGGTTCTTTCATTAAGTCCATTATCTCCGCTTCTGTGGCTAAAGAAACAACGGAAGCAACCTCGTGCCCGTGGTTATTCCATATTTTATATGATGGTAAATGTGGGTGCTTTCACCGGTAAAACGATTATCGATCCTTTGCGTAATGTCATTGAACAAGCGTATATCTATATTAATTATTTCTCCGGTGCGATGACAATAGTTGCTTTACTTGCTGTTATTCTTCTTTATAAATCGACTCATACGGCAGGTGAAGGAAAAAGTCTGCGTGAGATAGGGCAGGGCTTTATGCGGATTATGACTAACTGGCGTTTATTGATTCTTATTTTAATCGTAACAGGCTTCTGGATGGTACAACAGCAACTTTATGCCACTATGCCTAAATATGTGATTCGTATGGCTGGAGAGACGGCAAAACCGGGTTGGATTGCCAACGTTAATCCTTTTGTGGTGGTATGTTGTGTCAGCTTTATCACTCGTTTGATGGCAAAGCGCAGTGCGATTACTTCGATGAATGTGGGTATGTTTCTGATTCCTTTTTCTGCGTTGCTGATGGCTTGTGGAAATTTGTTGGGTAATGATCTTATTACAGGTATGAGCAATATTACTCTGATGATGGTGGTCGGTATTGTTGTACAGGCGCTTGCCGAATGTTTCATTTCGCCGCGGTATCTGGAGTATTTCTCTCTGCAGGCTCCTAAGGGAGAGGAAGGTATGTATTTAGGATTCAGTCATCTGCACTCATTCCTTTCTTCCATATTCGGTTTTTGGTCTGGCGGGAATTCTGCTCACTAAATATTGTCCGGATCCGGCTTTGTTCGAGACGCGGGAAGCATGGGAGGCAGCTAGTGGAAATGCCCATTATATATGGTATTACTTTGCTGCTATAGGCCTGATTGCCGCTGTAGCGCTACTATTATTTGCAAAAATCACCGAATCCATCGACAAAAAGAAGGAGGCTTCTCGGTAATTCTCTGCTTTTTTATGTATATTTGCCGTCACTTTGCTGTAAAAGTTGACGGCATTTTGCATTTTAATAAAGAAGATAAAACATGAAAGTAAGATTTACAAGCCTGGCGAGTGGCAGCAGTAGGGAACTGCTATTATCTGGGTACTGATACCTATGGAATACTAATAGATGCTGGTATTGGTATCCGTACTATAAAAAAGACACTGAAAGACTTTAATATCCTGATGGATAGTATTCGTGCTGTATTTATAACACACGATCATGCTGACCATATTAAAGCAGTGGGTAATCTGGGAGAAAAATGAATATTCCTGTTTATACAACCGCACGTATTCATGCTGGAATTAATCGTAGCTATTGTATGACGGAGAAACTTAGCTCGTCAGTTCGTTATCTGGAAAAGCAAGAGCCTATGACGCTGGAAGATTTTTCACATCGAATCTTTTGAAGTGCCACACGATGGAACGGACAATGTGGGGTATTGCATTGAAATTGATGGCAAAAGTCTTTTCTTTCTTAACCGACCTTGGAGAGATTACTCCTACAGCTGCTCATTATATCAGTAAAGCCAATTATCTGATTCTCGAAGCAAATTATGATGAGGAAATGCTTAAAATGGGACCGTACCCTCAATATCTGAAAGAACGAATTACAAGTAAGACAGGACACATGAGCAACTCTGATACTGCAGAGTTTCTGGCGGAAAATATTACTGAACATTTGCGATATATCTGGTTATGCCATTTTAAGTAAAGACAATAATCACCCGGAGCTGGCATATAAAACGGTAGAATGGAAATTAAAGAACAAAGGTGTTATTGTAGGCAAAGATGTGCAACTACTTGCTTTAAAGCGAAATACGCCTTCTGAGCTTTATGTGTTCGAATAATAACGAAAAAAAGATAGTAAAAAAGCTGCATTATTGTTTGGTCAAATGAAATAAAAGACCTACTTTTGCAACCGCAAACGAGGAAATAAGCACTCTTAGCTCAGTTGGTAGAGCAACTGACTCTTAATCAGTGGGTCCAGGGTTCGAATCCCTGAGGGTGTACAAATCCAAAGTTGCAATATAAATAAAATGTTGCACTCTTAGCTCAGTTGGTAGAGCAATTGACTCTTAATCAGTGGGTCCAGGGTTCGAGTCCCTGAGGGTGTACTAGGAAAAAGGAGGTTTTTTACCTCCTTAGTTTGTTGGTTTACAGCAGATTAATTGAATAGATGTTATATGAATTGACATCTAAAGGAGTATCAAAAAGATAGTACTAATTACGTCAAACTATGACAAGGTATAGTAAATAGTGACATATTTGTGATACCAATGCGATACTAGGGGTGATACCGGTGTGATACCAATGTGATACCCGGTGTGATACCAGACGTAAATCTTCCCAACTTCTCCTTATCTACATTTATCAATCATACTTAAAGTAAAAGTATGAACAATGTATCTGTACGGCTCGTCTTTGATAGAAAGCACGTAGCCACCAAAAACGTCAATCCTCCGTACAAATGGAGGTTACTTATCAGCGGAAACGCAAGTATGTCGGAACTGGCATAAAACTCTATTCCGACCAGTGGGGCAAAGACCTGAAAGTTAAAAAATCACCCCCAGTCATTAGTGTTCAAGCAAAAGTTGAATGATATGGTGTCTGGGATATATGATTTTGTCTATCAGCTCTCTTCTCAAAACATTCCTTTCACCTTTGAAAGATTGGAACGGTATTTGAACAATTCGGAATCCGGAACCACAAATTCATTTCTGTCCTTTATGGAGAAACGGATATACGAACGGCAAGTTACTGATTCAACGAAGCAAAGGCAGAAGTGCGTACTAAAAGCACTGAAAAGAATTTGGCAGGATTAAAGATTTTACTGATATTTGTGACGAAAATATCAGAGCATACGATGAATTCGCCAAAAACGATGCAAATGCCAGTCTTCGGTATATAATTACCACAAGATACTGAAAGTGTTTGTAAGAGAAGCATACGCGGCTCATTTGATTTCAGAGAATCCATATCAGAATTTCAAATTAGATCGCGGCAAACGTGTAGCAAGAAAGTTCTTGACTAAAGAGGAGCTAGCTAAACTCGAAACTAAACAGATTGATGATATGTGCCTGAATCGTGTGAGAGATCTTTTCTTGTTTTGTTGCTATACTGGTTTGGCGTATGCTGATTTGGCAATTTTCAACTTCAAAGATGCTATAATGACAGACGGAATGTATAGAATACGAGATGAGAGAATAAAAACCGGAACTCCTTATAATATATCACTCATGGATAAAGTCATGAATATATTAAAGAAGTATGAGTTTAAGTTGCCTGTTATATCTAACCAGAAGTACAATTCATATTTAAAAATTCTGGGGGCGTTCTGTGAAATAAAGAAGAAGCTGACGAGTCACGTTGCCCGGCACACCTTTGCCACTACTGTTGCATTAGCCAATGGGGTGAGGATTGAGGTTATTAGCAAAATGCTTGGACATACGAATATCCAGACCACGCAGCTATATGCGCATATATACCAGGCTGAAGTAGACAAAGAGTTTGAACGACTTAACAATATTGTATGAAGATGAAACTTGTCACTGTAAGAGAAGCAGCTGATTTTCTTCGTATATCTTACAGAACAGCTCAACGATACTTGGCTGAAGGAAGAATACCGTACACCAAGCCAGCCGGTAGAGTATTGATAAAGGAGCAAGACTTGATGAACTTCGTCAATATGACGAATAGATAAAAATATATGCCTCGGTTACTTTGCACTGTGTGTCATTTATGACTTACCAAAATAGGTAAAAGCCCAGATTACTGTTTTGACACATGGTATTCACCCTAAGTGACCGGGGTTTATTATAAAATATGCATTTCAATATTAAAGCTGCGGAATATCTACGCTCGTCTTACAGGGCCGTTCAGAGGTATTTGGCAGATGGGAGAATCCCATATACTAAGCCTACCGAGAAAATACTGATTAATGAACAAGACTTAATTGATTTTGTACAGATGAAAAGAAGATAAAAAAGAAAGGCTACTATGAAGTAGCCTTTTTCTTTTCTCCCAAATCAAATAAAACCTTCTCAAAATGAGGTTTATATTTTTCGGGTGTATCATCACTCTTATACATTGCATATATTAGATTCTCATATTCAGCATCATTCAATTTACAAACTACTTTAGGAGAGTTGAAGCTTGATAAAAGGTCTGTTTGCTCCCCGTCTTTAAAGCAATAGTCAAATCGAACAACCGTTTGAACCGGAAATGATAATCACTGCCATCTGGTGCTACTCCTACACACACACTGGTCAAGAATACATAAGAAATAATTTCTTTTTCTTTGTTTTTAATCGCTCCATGTGTTACCTGCTCCAACGGTACTCCTGCACGATCTTGTGATGTAGTAAAACATGCCACTACACTTAATTCTTTTTTGCTTCTATATAAAGATATTAAATACTTTTCCTTTGAGGGTTTGTGATTTTACTAAAGCCGTAAACTACATTTCTTGGTGATAACATCTTTATTACATTAACACATAATAAGCAATTTCATAAGCGTCATTGTAAACGCTTATCTTTTCTTCATCACCCTCTATTAAATCCTTTAAATTTAATTTTATATCAGAACGCCCATTGAAGATTTAAAATTAGATTATATTTCTTTTTGGCAATATCCCATAATCCTCCAGGTTTATGTGTTATCTCTGATAAGTCATCAGCAGATAATTGTCCGTATTTGTCAATAATAGAATCTATAAGTCTCAATTCTTTCTTACTAAATTGAATTGAACTTTCGTTTTTATCTACAAATGGGGTAATAATTACTTTTTTCTTCTCTGTTTCTGTGAACACTAATGTATTTAGAGAAAATTCCTCCTCTATCCTTAATCTCATAAATACAAGGGCTACAGGTCCTTTCTCCCAAGCATAGTATGTTAGCCAAGTAACAGATATACCTCGTGAACGCACTGACTCTTCATCTATTAAGAAGACTAATTTTATTAGTTTTCTAAGATTAATATCTTCAATTTTAGATGAAATGTAAGCTAATAAATTTCCAATTTTAGAGTTGTTCATAATTTCTAATTTAATAAAATCCTGTATCTGTGATACTTAAATAGGATTTATTTAGCATTATGATATTGTTCATTATTTATTTAATTGTGCAAAGATACAACATTAGTTTTACTTTTTCTTTCAGCATCATTAAAATTATCTTTATCAGCACTACTTTTAACACAATTAATAGAAGTAAGTTCAGTATCTACAGCATCATTAACAAGAATACGGTGAGCAATATCACTATTACCCACCGTATCATTTAGTCTAAGAGTAGTACTTACAGCACTCCTAACAGAAGTCCTATGGCTCCCCAGATTATATCATGCCAATCAGCTACTCCTTTCCTTATCCATTTGTCTAAAACAACTTCTTTGGCGACAAGTATAATCAGAGTGATTAGTATGGCACTCCAAACAGGTATAAGGTATTTGAGTACATCATAAATCAAGATGCCGGCAATCAGATGCTGGGCACCGTCCATTCTCATGTGGTTAAAGCAGAATTCATCTATTTTCTGCCTAATTCTTTTTAGAAGATCCATGTAATTTTGAGGTTAATTTTTAATTTTGAGATTCTGTTGTCATATTAAAACCGTTTCATACATGCCAAGGGTTTTGATATGGGTCATAAGATGTTTGAAAGGTTGCCATCTGCCAGTCTGTAAGAGGCTCTTTCTTGTTATCAATTTTTTTACTCGGAATTTGAGGATTTAATTTTAGCCTGGAAGCGTCTTTTAGCCATTGCATAGAATGGTCGTAGTCATCTATTCGTACAGTACTGATATTGTTAGGAGAAATAAGTTTGTGCAACTCGTATAATGACAGTTGAACCATGTGACGTTTCAAGTTATAGTTTCTTTGGGTCATGGTATCTGATATTCCTTTCCAGTTCCGGTACATCAGCATTGGGATTGATTATAGGATAATAAATTTTTCCTTTATATTCTACATATTCGTGTTCTGACAACTCATAAGAATTGAGTGAAGGGTCATATTCTCCAATCATCCCCCAGCAGTCAGACTCCATCGGATTGACCAGACAGTCATAATTATCCATTGTTAGCAAGGTGAAGAATTTGCCTTCATATTCTACAACTTCCCATTCATTGTATGGAACGGTGTCCCACTTGTATGTATCAACCATTTCCCAGGCATTAACTTCCGAATACGAATATCGTTGAAGTCTATGCCATTGGCGATGTCACATATATATGTCCGTCCTAAGAACTTTGTCACATCTCCGGGACGATAGTTTTTCATCTGGCTGTATTGTTCTATTTTTTTCAGGTCAAGTATCTCTTCTGTTTCGTGCCAATAAGGTATAGGACAAGGGAGCTTTGTAGCCATTGATAGCTTGAATTACCTCGCATATTTTCCCGTCAAGGTAAAAATGACATCCTATAGGATAACTGATTCTTCGATCATATTCAAAGATGAATTTACCTCGATTTAGTTCGCGTTCAATTTCATAATTTTCAGTAAGGTAATCCATAATAGATGCTTCAGCGGCTTGTTCTGCCTGCACAAAACAAATATTTTTTCCCACGGGTAAGCTGCGATAAAGCATCCTCCGTAATGATACCCAGATAATCATTTTTGTTTAAAAACCTTCTATACATAATTAATATTCAAAAGTGTTATAGACTGGTGCTGTATATGTTTCAATTGTTGTCTTTGATTTTGGAACCGTCTCCATGAGTCACAGAGAAACAATACTAATACATAATCCAAGATGTCCGATAAGTGCCCATATTTTTTTCTTTTCCACCGGTTTTGGGGTTTAATACTTTTTCTTGGATTTGGTGCCGTCAGAGTTCTTCTGCTGATATATCATATCTTCAGTAAATTTACGACACCGTAGGTCTGCCATGAATTTCCAACCGTCAAACCCGTTTAATATAGCGTTGACAAACTCCAACCGGGTACTTTGTGGCGGCTGCTTCTGAAGCAATTTTATACGTGGCCTTAGTACATTGTTTTTCATATTGTCCACTATAATAGTATAGTTGTTGACACCTTCTTCTGTTTGCGTGCTACGTGCTAATCCTGCTGGGTCTCCTGTTATAATTATTCCGCCTATATGCTGATTCTGGAGGTGTTTGTCTCTTATTTTTTTTGAGATAATTTGGGGGTATTGTTTTCTTTGTTCTCTGGTTTTTTACCTAAGTTTTCTTCCAGCAGATATATTTCTTTTCTTTTCATAATTAATCTGCAACTCCATCTCACTCATATATGGAGCGACATTAAAGTCCCATCCTGATATGATTGGCTTCATCGGATCATAAACTTTTTCCCGTAACCGTTCAATAAGATGTTTTTCGCCATCAAAATTCCAATATGCAGCCATAAGGTTTGAATCAACAAAATCCCAGTTCCCATATAAAAGCCTTTCTCGTGTTGCTCGATCTGTAATTTTGTTTAATGCTGCAACATAGGTCTGTACAAACTGAATATCCGGATTATCAAAAACAGAGAATGGTACGTATGCTTCGCCTTCTTTGCATAATACAGGATTTCCTTCATCGTCTTGAACAAAACGCGAACGTACCCAATTGATGCAAGGGTTGGTTGACATCATCATTCTAGCAGTTTTAAATGTTTCTGCTGTGCGCCAACGAAGACGAGAAAATAATACCTCAATAGCTCTTTCTGAAATCTCTGATACCTCATCTATGAATGCAATAGTATATTCTGAAGACCTGAAACGTTCAAAGTTTGGATCTGAAGGTAAGTCAACCATTTCTTGCATGATGATGACTGAATCATTCCAAAATGTCAATATCCCATCCAGATTGTTTATTTTGTAATTCACCCCTTCTTTTAGCCCCCCATTCCTTACATACTTTCTTTATGGTATTCCAAGTAGAACCTTTCAAGCTCTTTAAGGTTTTACGAGCTACAACGGCACGTATATCTGGAAATCTCATACAGCTACTAACAAGCCAGCAGCTTCCTAAATAAGATTTTCCACCTCCGGCTGCACCACCTCCTAAAATAAGTTGTGGTAAATTTTCAGAGCCGCATGATGTGCAATATGGTTTATATTGTGGATTTCCTTTAATATCATGTCCGACCATTTTTTTGATATATGCCCTCCACAATGAGGGCAATAGTCGGGTTGAAGTAATTTCCATAATTCATATTGTTTGGGGAGATGGCTTGAAATCAATTTTTATGTTTGGTGCTTTTTTTTAATCCTACAGCCATATTGTTAATTTAAAACAATAAATGGGAATCCGTACAGTAAGACAGATTCCCATTCGTATGGAAGATATGATTGTGAGTAAAGAAGTAAGAAATCAATTTTGTGCTTCGTTATAGATGCGTTCAACTACAGCCCACATTTCATCTGGCATTTGCTGTTCTGCAATAGCTTCACAAGACCTACGCATATAATCCAGTTCTTCTTTAGAAAATTCTACCACTAATGGGGTTTCTGCGTCTTTTGAACGTTCCATTCAATTCGCTTTTCTTCCTTTTTTTTCGACTATTTCATAGTCCTTTCTGTCTTGCTCTGAAATAGCAATTTTCCGGGCGATAGACTTTTTCAAATTAAAATCCATAAAATTTCCTCGTTCTGGAAAAATAGAAGGAATAAGCAATCTATCTTTAATATGTAAATCCATAACTTCTTAATGTTTTATCAAGAATAGTCTTTTGTTATAGAGGTGGTTGTTATAAATGATATGATTTTTTGATTTTAACAAGAAATATTGTTATTAGCATTGTAATTATTGCCGATAGATAAATTTTATCTTTATGTAAATCCCACCAACTTAATTCTATAGTCTTTCCTGATGATTTGCAAAGTTCATTAACCCTTTGGTATAGAGAGTCTAGCTTGGATGATATTTGTGAAATGGATATTGATGATGTTTCAGCTGATTCTGTATGCTCGGTATCTTGTTTGTTTATATTAGTTGTACTTTGCTTTATTGGATATTGTTTTCCAGTAGAGTCTGGCATCGACAGATACACTGTTTTATTTTCTAACTTTAAATTACTCAATTTGTCTGCTGTTACTTTAGATTGTTTATCAATATCTATGTGAAGAGAGTCCAGTGAATTACGAAGTTGTTGCAATTCACTGGAGTAATCTATCTGTTGTTGCTTCTCCATATTTTTAGAAGCAGCGCATGAACCAAGCAACAGAATACAAAGAATACAACTTATGATAGTAATTGGTTTCATACAATGCTGATAGTAATGGGTTCCCTCTTTTTTGTGCCTCTTCAATCTTTTTTGTTAAGGCAATCGGAAGTGTATCTTGATTCAGATAATCGGCCTACAGCTGAATTTTTCCCCTACTAAAATGCAACCGGCACTGTTGCGGCGGTGTTGCCACTATGTATGAGAATACCTTCAAAATGGGGAACATTTAATAATCTTGGAAGATTACGACCGAATTTGGGAGACCAGTTATAGATTATATTATAGGTACCATACGGAATTGCTGACTCTCCATAAACCTTTTTCTCTCCATTATCGAATATTCCATTTTTATTTTTATCAACTATCTTGTCTTCTAGGGTATTACAGAAGAATTCATTATTGATATATAGTCTGCCAATAGTATAAGTCTCTTTTTGGCCATAGACGTTCTAATCTTAATTCCATAGTCTTAATCTTTTATTTGTGATAGTAATGTGGCTACTTTTATGCCACTGCTTCTGATATGTTTTCCAACCAGTTGTTTGTCCATCTTTTTGCCATTACAAAACGATAATCCAATAATTCCGGCAGGCTTTTCCCCCATCATACAATGTCAATAAGGCTATTTCGCTAATATCGTTAGCTTGAAATTTGTAATATAAGCGTTGGTCTATTTTTTGAATGTCGTCCAACCCACCATAAAAATACCCATCGTCCAATACTTTTTTGCCACAAGTTTGTATTTTGATAAGCTAAAATCCGCATAGTCTTCGTCAACGTTTGATATACTATCCCTAACTTCTTCAATTCGCATTGAACCGAAAAGGAATGGCAATCCTGTTGTCAGATTTTTACTTCCATTATGAAATTCTATTAACCATGCCCGGTCAGCATTAGTGGTAAATATCATTTTAGATAAAATATGGCGAATATTGGAATCCGCAGATAACCTTGTATTTACTAGATGGTCATGTTGGGCAGTTGTTATTTCGGACATACGATCCAAAAGATACTTTGGATTTAATGCGAAAAAATATGATGTAACCACTTAAAAACAACAGAAATAGTCCTTTTATAATGCTGAAAAAGCCATATCTCTTTTGTAGGTTAAGTAATTTTTGAAGCCATCCGATGCCTTTATCCAACTGTTCCATATTAATGTGAAGTAATTTGTACTGATTGGATTGGGATAAACCATTCTAGTTCATTTGCAATGGCTCATTTAAGCGTACCCATACGCCTTTTGTTTTTGATTTTGATTCTTTTTAATAATAACCCCATCCCTTCCAATTAACTTTTTCAATTTCCATTCTTTCAATAAAGGGGAGGCAATGATTGTAATTTTCGTCCTACCATTTGTTCTTTTTATTCAACATTATTATCATTATTAGATTGAGGAACAATGACATTGAAAACAATACCAGAGTCACCGTTACCTTTCAATTCAACTTTACTTTCTTGTGCTACCTTTTACTGGATACATTTCCATTAAAGCTTTTTGATGCTTGCACAGCTACAGAACGTAATGGAGCTGGTGATAGCTCTGTGCCTCTTCGATCTGTATATTTTGCTGTAGAAGTTTCGTATATAATATGCAATAGTTTTTCTGTTAGACGAGCTTTTAGATCGGCTGTTTCATAATTTGCGATAGCTCGCAACTGATTGATATACTCTTGTACATCATCCCGCGCCATTAATTGTTTTGCCTTTCTTAAAGAGGTATGACTGGAATCATAGAATATATCTTCGTAGCATTTGCGAGCATTTCCAGCATAAGGGTCACAGCCGAAAATGAACAGCTCACAAAAAAATCAATTTCTTGTTTATTCAACGATTCTGGTTTCTTTAGTTCCATTCTTTAATTGTATTAAAGCCCAGCCGATATGTTCAACTGGGCTTGGTTTACTAAGAATAGCTAGGAAAGGCTTTATGAGTTTGTTTTTTCAACATTACTTTCTAATAAATCTTGCATAACAACCCGCCTGAATAGGTCTTTGAGTCCATCTAGCATACTTTCTATATCTGCAATATTCTGTAACTTATCCCGATTAAAATTTATTTGTAAATCATATCCGGAAATTTCCATAATAGTTTCATGGGTATCTTCGGTTTGTACAGCCAGAATTCTCCGGTCTGAAATAGTATTGAACACCACTTCCGGCTCTAGTCCAATTGATTTCGCCTGTTGCTTTTTTTCTTCTTCTGTTACCATATTTTATATTTTGAAATGAACACGTGATTTTTCTGTTTTGGTCATAACCATACTACCATTATCTATGCCGGAAGCATTACGCATCCTTTGGGAACATACCATAGCCACATTGGTCGTTGCTGTTACATCAGCATCTGCATCATGGGCATCATCTAGTTCGATACCAAATTTTTCTGCCATGATTTCCAATTTATAACTGGTCATGCCATCTAAATGAGATAAAGCCAATTGTCCTAAAACGATTGTGTCTATATATAAAGGCTGGAAGTGCCCATAGAAATCTGTTTCTCCTCTCATTAATTTGGCAAATTCTTTCATTTGTCCTCCATATTCCATTAACTGTTGCATGAATCCTATATCAAATCCAATGTTTTGACCAATTAAGAAGGGTTTTATGTTGCGACCTTTTGATAATATGTTTTTGCGGATAAAATCAATAACCTCTGCCGCAACTTTTGCTTGATGTCCATACCAAGAGATTCTAACATATCCATTGTTATGGCGGAATAAGTCAGAGCTTTTTCTTCATATTTCATGGGCTGTTCATCGTCTTTATCAAATTTACTCTTCAATACTTTACGTTTAGCCACACCTTTATCCGGCTGTTTATTATATGGGGATATGTATTTTACATATCTGTCAATTGTTTCAAAAGTATCTATACGTACTGCATGGATTGCAATCTGGGTACATGCGCAATCTTGGCAGTCCAAACCGCCAGTCTCAAAGTCTAAGGTAAAAGCCACGATAATTGGCTTTTTCGTTATTAGAGTTGCCATATTATTTTAATAAACTTAATGTGAGTTGTTTAACTTTTTGTTTAAATTCTTCGAGTGAATAATTATTATGAATAACATAATCATATTCATTTAAAGGTATCTCTATACGATTCAAATCGCGTTCACATCGCTGTTGGTCGATTCCACAATTTATACGATCATCCATACTTCTGTCGATATATACAGAAAATATAATAAATGAGTTTGGAAATTTTTCTTTTAAATATTTCAGACCTTTTTCATCAATTACGTATGTACATATCTTCTGCTTTGCCTGTTGCAATGTAGCCCAATATTCATGTTCGCCGAATTGTGTATAAGCTATCATTTCAGACATTTGGGGCTTGTCTTCCGGAGTTACAAACCAATGTTCTTTTCCATTTGTTTCTTCTTCCCTCATGGGACGTGTTGTATATGATACTATTGTTGGAATGCCGTTTTCAGACATGATGTTTGCCATTGTTGTCTTACCGCTTCCAGATGGTCCGACAATAGTTATAATAATTGGTATATTTGCTTTTATTTTCATAATATGTCTATAATTGAAGATTTATATAACTGAAGATTGTTTCCACCTGTATAGTCACTGTACTTGACTTGGGCGGAACATATAAGCATTTTGTTCTTTGCACTGCTAAGAGAACCACCCTTACAAAGTGTTGCCCGGACATTCATCCATTCATCATTCCAGATGACCATTTCTACCAGATCATTGTTTTGTTGAAGTAAAAGTTTGCAGAAAACTCGATTCTCACCTGTTTTCTTGTCTTTAAACTTTTTCTCCTCAATATCTACAATGTTAGCACAAATAGCAACGCGTTTTCCATCATAATCGGGGTCTTGTATGTTTTTTAAAAGTGCCCAAGATGCTTTTCCTTTTATTTTGGGGCTTTGCTTCTGAATTGTCATAAATACGTTTATAGTCGATAGCTCCAATGCCACTAATTGCGATTTGCTGTTGACTCCAGAAATAATGTTTGTTTCTCAAATCTTCCGGTATATCTTTTTCGGATATTTCAAAACCTAAACATTTTGCGGCTTTTTTCTAAAATGGCATATCGTTCTATGACTGATTGGGCATTTTCTACTTTGTCAAAACATCCGGATAATATTAAATGACGGACATGTCTTGCATTAACTGGGCATTTAGTAACTTCATTCGGGTTGTCTGGATCATCCCAATATTTGTACTGCTTTTTAATTTATACCGGAATATTCGTTCTATAAAGTTTTCAATAGAACTAAATTCTCCGCGTACATTTCGTTCGTTTATAATCCATTCTGTAGCTTTAGCTCCCAACATTTTAATACGAGAAAGAGACCAAAAAATTTTATTGGTTTCATAGTCTGTAATAAAGGTTCCGCCACTTACATTTATATCTGGTGGAACTATTTTTGCTTCACTGCATAGTTCCATCTCACTCATTAATGTAGGAATTTCATCATCTTTAGCCCATTGAAGAGCTATGGTATAAAAAGCTGTAGGGTAATTGGCTTTGAGGTAGGCTCCGGCATAGGCGGTAACAGCGTAAGCGGTTGCATGACTTTTGTTAAAAAGATAACCACCAGCTACCTCAAACATGTGCCATATTGCTTCTGCATCTTCTTTTGGGCAACCATTTTCATTAGCTCCGGCCATAAACTTGTCTCGTAAGGCAAGAATCTTATCTACTTTTTTCTTGGATATAAGTTTTACCAATTTAACACCTTCACCTAAACTGAATTTTCCAACTTCACGTGCAATTTGTGCTAGCTGTTCCTGGTAACACAGCACACCATAAGTATTCTTCATGGCATTGTATGTTCCCCATAGATATACAGGATCTGCATCTCCCAATTTGCAGTCTACATATTTATCTGTAGATCCAGAATCTAGTGTTGCTGGACGAAATAAGGCATTGGCTGCGATTAAATCTTCAATTTTATCTGGTTGCATACTTACCAGAAACTTAGTCATCCCTTTAGATGAAAACTGAAAATATTTTGGGTATATCCCTTTTGTAGTAGTTGATATACTTTAGGATTATCTAGTCCGCTTTGCACGATATTTTGAAAAGTAATATTGGTATGATATTTATCATTACATATATTGATGACAGCTTGTAGTTTTGATAATTCCTTGATACCAAGACAATCATTTTTTAGTAATCCCTGTTCGTCTAATGAATAACCGTCAAATTCGGAAATCAATACACCGTCTATTTTCTTTATAGGGGTAAAATCAAAGCACTCCAAATCTTTTCCATCTTTTGAATCTGGGGTTACTAGTAGGGCAGAGGCATGAACTGATGAAGAACGAGGTTGCCCCATCAAAGTACGAATATCTTCAATTACTTGTGGGTATTCCATTATGAAGCTATGTACCTTTTTATTAGTAGCAGCCATTGTAAACAGGTCTGTCCAGCTCATATTGTCATCTTCAAATATAGCTGTGATATAATTTACAATATTTACCGGTACTCGATGTACACGCGCTACATCTTTAAGAACTGCTTTCAACTTTAAAGTCGTAAAGGTTCCGGCAGAAAACACACGTTGTTTACCATCATGGTTATAACGGCGTTCAATATACTCTTTTTACCTCTTGTCTACGGTCTGATTGGAAGTCTACATCCACATCTGGAAGGGAACCTCCAGGACCTTGTAAATAACCACTGTCCACAAAACAATCTATGGCTTTCACCTCTGTTGAAGATGTTTTATATTTAACTGATATGACTTTCATATTTAATTAATCTAACCGTTTACCATAATAGTTACCTTCTGATTTGTATGCCCTTTCAAAATCAATTAGAGCATATTCTGGAATAATCATTTGTTTGGTGATAAAAGCATCTGGACCGATGCCTTCCAGCGTTCTACATCGGCTAAGGGCTACATATAGTTGTCCAGGACAAAAAGTATGTGATACATGAATGATAATTTTATCGAATGTAAGTCCTTGGCTTTTATGAATGGTAATGGCCCATGCCAATGTTAATGGGAATTGAGTACATGAACCAATTTCTTCTTTTACAATCTCATTATCTTTTAAAGTATATTGCGTATTACTCCATGTATAACGCTCAAATTTGATAGTCCGGCCATTATCCATACGTACTGTAATTACGTTATCTTCTAATGCGGTCACAATTCCAAGCATACCATTATAATAACCCTTTAATGAGTCGTTAACTAATGACATAACTCTTGCCCCAACTCGAAGTTTTAAATGTAAATCACATGGTATAGATGATTCTGGAAACTTATCCTTGATAACTATATCATAGTTTCGTATCTCTTGTTCCCCTAATTTGTCGGCATTAATTTTCTCAACATCAGCTTTGTGTGTACAAATATGGATGTATTCGTTATCATAACTGCTACTGATTTTGCGGTCTTTCAATTCGCTTAATAAATCCAGTTCATCGGATGTTACCTGGTAATTACGAATATTGTTGAGTACATTAATAAATTCAGGTTCTGTTTGCCTGAATATTTTTGTTAGCTCTACAATGTGGAAACCTGTGCGTTTGAAAACTAAGGCGTTGAAAAAGAAAAAAGCCATCATAAAAGTCAGACAATATTTCTCTTTTCTTGTTTCTTTGTTACTGGAGGCAATTGAAAAAGATCGCCAAACATTATCACTTGTACACCGCCAAATGGTTCATCGCTTTCGTAAACCCACCTTAGTTTGCGATCAATGGTGTCCAGAATATCTGGGCGTACCATGCTTATTTCATCAATAATCAGCAATTCCATTTTGAGCAATAGTTCTACTTTGTATTCTGAAAATTTGTTTTCCAGTCGGTCGTAAGGTGTAATGGGTCCAAAAGGAATGCCAAATAGACTATGCAATGTAACGCCCCCTGCATTAATCGCTGCTATGCCTGTTGGGGCAGCTACAATGCAATTCTTCCCGGATTTTTCAATTAGATATTTTAGAAATGTAGTCTTTCCAGAACCGGCTTTACCTGTTACGAATACATTATTCTCATCATCTTGAATGAGATTCATTATTTTTGCATCTCTTCTGTCAAAATCATATCTTCCATACCTTTTTATTTTTCGATTTTTACATATAAATTGCAATGACAAACATCATGTTCTCTATACGAGCTGCACGGACATCGTTTGTCTTTGGAGTCATTGTGGCATGGACACTCGCCATTATTGGCTTCACATCTTTTGAGGATGGCATTAACTACCTTGTCATTGGGATTTAAATCCCATCCCACTTTTCTTAAAATTGGAATCATAATCAAATTTCGTTTAGAGTAAATAAAAAGATCTCGATTATCAAATTGAATATCATCGTCAGTTTGCAGTTCATCTGCATATACTACAATAGGATCATCCATTCCGGCACGTTTCACAAGTAACTGTGCGTCTTTGTCTATTTTATAAGTTTTATGATTTTCTAATGTAACTTCGATATATTGATTGGAATCTACGTCATCTCCAATAATGGTCACATCTGAAGGGTATAGTCCTGCACGTTCTGGAAGAAGGAAGCGTTCAAATAACAAATCGTATTTTATTGGATCTATAAGTGTTATTCCCAATAGGTATAAAACTAGACACCCTCCAGCAGAACCACGTCCGCATCCCACTAATATTCCATTTTTGCGTGCCCAATTAACAGTATCATATTGTACGAGCATGTAATCTACGTTGTTGGTTGATTCCAATACATAAACCTCATAATCTAATTGTTTGCGATATATATCTTCTTTACCTTTGGGGACCAGTTTGTTGAACCCATCTTCCAGCAAATCCAAAAACATTTCATGTCGGTTGGCGTACTTTGATTTTTCATTGTCAGCCATGTCATATTGAGGCATAAAGTTGCGTTCAATTTCATATCTAGCTTTTGCCCCTTCAGCAATTTTTGACTGTATTTTCACACGCCCAATTGAATATATCCTCTATGTCCCATTTGTGTTCATCAAACAAGCCAGACATAGTAGTCCAGTGTTCGTCCAAGTCCTTAAAATATTGGTCATCACTTTGTTCATGTGCTGCCCCTTCAGCAATTTTGTTAAGGATGATTTTGTTTTTTGCATCATCTTTGTCCAAATAATAGCAGTCACAAATTAATACTGGAGGAAGATCGCCTGTATCATAAATGTAGTCAAAATAACATTTTGTGGCATCTAGTACTTTAATATCAATACGTTCAGCTTTGAATTCCGATAAATCTAATTGATAAAAAAGCAATCGTCAAAACTATCGAAAAAAACGGTCAAGATTATTTCCTATTTCTTTCAACCAAAATGACGCGTATTGGCTAAATACAATTATATTACCGGTTCCATGTTTTAGAAGATCTTGTAAATCAATAATTTTGTTTTCAGAATCCACGTTTATACATTTTTGTATTCTGAGTAAGTTTTGAAGCCCTTGCTGTGATTGGCAATATATTTTGGCATCTATTTTTTCGATGCCATCAGTAAATGTAAGAGAATACCCAAATATCCATTGAATTCCGGCCACTTCGCATTCTTTTTGAAGAATAAGGGTTGCTGCCATTGTATTGTAATCGCAAATACCTAATGCGGATTGCCCTAAGTATTTGGCTTTTTAATCCATTCTGTTAGTGAGAAACTGCCATTTAGTAATTCAAAAGGGGTATGTATGCCTAAGTTTACAAATTCTTGGGCATGGTTTGATGGCTTTTCTATCGCCTACATACTTTAAAATTTGAAATTCAAAATCTTTTCTTGTATCGTAATAATACCAGTTATCACCAAATTGAAATACTATATAATTAATGCCTTCTTCTTGTAATGTTTGGATGTTTTCCATTGTGTTGAATTTAACGTTGTTGTCTGCATCGGTACGAAAAATAGACTTTATCATACTGGTATCTTCATAATACATTTTACCAAAAGCCCGTGATTTCAATAACATCTTCATCTATGATATTGAAACACATCTTATTGTTATTTAGCCAATCTAATAAATCAGAACTCATATTTGAATCTTATTTAATTTATATTCTGTTAATAAGTTTTAAGCCTGAAGGCGAACGTATCGTATATCTCCCAAAAGTCCATACTATCAAAATCTTGGCTGGAATCTTCTATATCGGCAACATAGCAATCAAAATATTCATTTAGTTGATCACCTGTCTTTTTTATAGCTTCTGTAGCGTCTCCATCATATCCAATGACTATTGTATGAACCCCTTTTGCCTGTAACTTATAAATTTGTGTATCAGAGATTTTCTTCCCGAACGTAGCAACAACAGCCACAGATGGGTTATTATACAGGTTTAATTTTCGCGTAAGTGCAATGACATCAAACACTCCTTCTACAAGGATTACGGTATCTGTTTCGTCTTCAATTATACTATCATAGTTGTATAATAATTTGACAAAATCGTTTTCAGTACTATTCCTATAACGCATAATTTGGAATTTTCCATTATGACTTGCTTTACGGTTATATTCATCAATATCAGCTTTATCCCAAATATGCCGAGAAATATAACCAACAACATCGCCAGTATCTATAATGAGAAATATTACATAATCATCAAATTTAAAGTTCATGTTACGTGTAGTGCCAACAGGAAAGAAATCGTAATCTTCTTCAATAAATCCACGTTTTCTTAAATACCGATTAAAATGAGTGCGCTTATAATATTCAGGCATTTCCACAACGCACAGAGAGTCATCTATTTCCCTGTCATCGTTTTCCAGAAAAAGAGAAATCATTAATTTTTTATCTCCATCAAGATCAAAAGTATCTGTTATAATTAAGTCCTGACGGCCTATATCTGTTAGCAATTGCTCTAATGTCTGGGTTGAACGTCCACACGAAAAGCAGTGTGCCATAAAAGGCTTTTTCCTTTCGGTCGGCTTACCTATATATATACCGTATTTCCCCCTTCATGCCCACAATAGGGGCACTGGGGGACAATCAAGTTCTTTCCGCTACCATCCGGTTTTGCATGTAGTTCAATAGAAAGTTCTTGGATTATATACTCTTTTTCTTCTTTACTCAATTCCATATTACGCAACTTTGCTGATATTTAATGTTCTTGCTCTGTCATAAAAACATTCGTTATCATAATCTGTAGCAATTTTAAATGGGTCTCCTTTTTTTGAAGAATCGTGATTTTGCAACATTTAGGCGCATGACATTTTCGCGCATTTCATTGATGCTTTGATTAAGAGTAATAAGATGAGTCATTGGTCTGCTCAAACCTTTGGCTTCTGAACAATTATATTCAGTCAATACATTTTGTTCATCATTAAGCCACTCCCTATTTTCTATAGTTGCCTGATAAGTCACAACCATCCATACATTTTCGTCTCCTGCCAAATCCTTCAGGTCATTTGCTACAGCAACACGTTTATGCCGTTCACCATTTTCTGACCATCTACGTCCGCTGGAATCTGTTAGCAAATCCATAGAATCTATGATAACAACGTCTGGAGATATGCCATAGATTTTTTTGTATTCAGCAATACCATTTTTTATATCAATGGTAGACACTTGATTAGCGAACTTTGGAAAGGATTTGACTTTTAGGGTGCCAGACATTGCTTTGATTTCTTGTATCATTCGTTCTAATTCCCGGTCTTTTAGTGTACCAGTACTATAACGATAAGAATTACAGGAAACCAATGATGCGGCATAAGCATCCACAACTTCATCTTCAGAACCTTCTAACTGGAAATGAAGAACGTTTAATCCGTCTATTTGAGAGGCGCATTTTCCAATCCAACGTGCGGCATGACTTTTCCCAACACCAGTAGGGGCTAAGAGGCATGTTAATTGAGTACGTAAATCTCGTCCACCGTTCATTTCATCCAGACCATCAATATAAAATCTGGTGATTGGTTTAAATCTTGACTCTTGATTGTGTTTTTCTCTATTACGCCTAAAACGGGATTCAAAGGTTTCGACTACATCAACAAAAGAGTTTTGACGCAAGCTGAAATCATTTTGCCATTCTGCAAATGATTGGAGTAACTTGATTGCTTTGTTACGATCTTGTTTTGCATATAGTTCACCGACCTCTTTGTAAGTCTTTTTTTGAAATTTTACTTGTCTCAAATAATTTTCAAACTGTTCCAATATAATTTCCGGTTCAACTCCTTCGGCGCAGTCTTTTATATCTTCTAAAAGTGCTGAAACCTCTCTGTTGACAGAAACTATCTGGCTGATAATATTTAAGGGTAGGGGATGATTTGTGTTCTGCGAAGTATTTGCACAGATACCCCTGCAATGCTTGAAAATCTCTACCAGGCAGGTACGATTTCTGCATGTGTTCGCATACTAAGCTAGCATACATAATCGTGTGCAAAGCATGCGTAATACAATTCAAACAAGAAATCTTCTGTTAATACGTTATCTTCTTTCGCCATATTCTTCGAGTCTTATTCGGTATAATTCCGGATATTTGATCGCAGGTCTCTTGCTTACATTTCTCGACATTTGTACACATTTGGCATGCCGGAGAGAACGGACTCCACATTAAAGTAGATGTGGAGCATATTAGAAACCCAATATCTGTGTTGATACTCCGTTTCTTGGTGCATTCCTCAGAAGGCATATAAATATACTTAGCTTGAGGATGCTCCCTTTTTTAACTAATGAATTCAGATACTCTCTGGTCAATTGGGCTTCAGATAACCATTTGTCTTCGGAATATACCTTAGACTTAGAATACATTGATAGATATTTTTGAAGAGCGGTGGGACCAAATGCTTTTGGGGCCAATGTACGTTGATATTGGGCGTTCCTGTTTTTATGAAGCTGAAACACACAATAGTCTACAAGCCGTGAAGTATTGAATTCTCCACCACAAATTTGTGTAAAGTTGACAATAAATTTGGATAGTTGGCGTTTGGCTTGCCCTCCCTCAGGAAACGAGAAAGGGGTCCACCAAACGTCTGGCTATTTCCGTATATATTGTCTTAATCTGTTTCGTCAGTCGTTCTTCTTTTTTCCATCACGAGTCAATAGTTGTTGAAGTTGTTGACGCGCCAAGAATAATCGACTTTTGACAGTTTCAATATTACGAGAATCTAAGGCACCGTTCCGATATTCAATTTCTGCAATTTCTTTGAGCTTGTACCCTGCTTGTTGATACAAAAGTGCGCATTCTGTATTGTGGCTTTAGCTGTTTTAAAGCTGCTAAAATATCATCGCTGTATAACTCTTGATAATTGTCAATACCCATTACGTTAGAGCTTACTTCGTCAAAATCTACAATAGATTCACTGCGAAGAAAATGTTTCCACATCGTTATCATCACTTCAACATGTCTTGATGCCTTTTTTTAGCGTTGATCCAAATCAAAAACACATCGTTTGGTTACAATATGGAAGCCATGTTTGTACAGAACGCTCTGGATTATATGTCTCAATATATTTATACATGTTGGTAAGCACTTCTATGTAATTATCTTCTACATCAGAAGGATTAAAAGTATAGCGCATACACAACTTGTATATCATTCGGTTATACGGTGTTACGTATTTATCAAATAAGGCTTTTCGCCGTGCAGCTACTTCATCACTGATTACTGTTGTTCCTTGGTAGCCGCTGAGTATGTCTTTTCCACGCCTCTTGAACATTGAGCACAAACAAGTGATCTGAGTTCATCAATTTGTGGACATTACAATACTGCTTCCACTTATTGTTACTGGAGATAAAGTTATTTCTTACCTCGTTGTCTGTTGGTTGGGGTTATTTGCTAAGAAATTCATAAAAATCTCCTAGCAATTTGCCTAGCATCATTAAATGGGGCTGGCCTTCTCTTTGTTGCCTACGCCTTATGTTTCTTGCGTAACTCATTTTCTGTCTAAAGTTTATATATTCTTACATAATATTTGAAGATGTGAGTTGCATCAGCCATATTGTCGTCAACTGGTGTAATATTCCATCGTTTGATGCAATACTCAATCATCTTCTTTTTGTCAGCTTTTCCGTCACCGGTAGCCCATTTTTTTACTGTGCTAACGTTTATGAATTTGGGTTCTGGGAGTCCAAGCTGGGCGCATATCAGATATAAGATTCCTCTAAATTCGGATAGCTTTCGTGCTGCAATGAAGTGCTTTGACACACATACATCTTCAGCAACGATTAATTTGATATTATATTTATGGATAAAATCAACCAGTGTGTCATAAAACATTTTATGTTGCTCGGTCGCATTTTTACTTTTTCTTTGAGTAAAATTCCATGTTCCTGATTCATGTGTTGAATAATACCCACAGTGCTCTGCTATATCCAAAGCAAGCACATTATCACGTGTAATTTGATTTACTGACTCATTTCCAATGTATTTTTTAATTCGTTAAGCATCTATGTATGAAACGCCGTTAAGTTTATTGACTACAGTCTTATACGGATAATTCTTCAGCTATGTTTCCATGACTTACCACCAAAGACGTAATCTGTAATTGATTCAGGGCATCAAAGATGTTAGAAAGCCCTTGCTCATCAGTTGCTTCCAATATCTCATCAAGTATCAGAGGTCCAGACCTTTATTATCATCACAATTGACATTAGTGAGTTTGTGCATTGCTAAGATATTAGCTAGATTAACTCTTGCTTTTTCACCTTCTGAGAATTTGTCAAAAGAGCCACAGTCTACACCATCACGAATAATAGAGATGGAAATCTTGTCTCTTATTTTTCCGCTCTTTAAGACAGTGAATCCTGAAAAAGCAATACGAATATCACTACCGATTGCCTCCAAAAACTCATTCGTAATGTGACTGAGAGCATCAATTTTAGTATTAGCCAGATGGGTTTTAAATTCAATAAAAGTTGCTTCTTGCTCTTTATATGAATTTAATTTTCGTTCAATAGTTTCTTTTTCAGAAATGGCTAATACCAATTCTTTCTCATATTTTTTCTTGTTGGCTTTGAGAGATTCAATCATATCAGTTTCAGAAGCGTTTTCAATGTCGTGAATGGATTCCTCGTATGATTGAATAGCTCCATTAGCATTGTTAATATTCAACTCGGCCTGCTTTGCTTCAGTATTCTTGTTTCTAATAGCTTCATCTAATATTGCATAAGAATCATCAAATAAATTAGTACGCGCATCATCAATGGATTTCTGAAGGGTATTCATTTGATGCTGGAGAGTTTGCATTTTATTGGTTAAATAAGACGTATTACGTGATAATTCATCCAATGCTGTACAAGTCTCGGTAATCTTATTCGACCATTCTATTTTACTACGATTCAATTCATCCTGTTCTTTACGAGCTTCGCGTCCTTTTGTTGTAATATCTGAAATACGTTTTTCATTGGTTTCAATACTTTGTTGAGAATATCCTGTGACTCTCCTTTGCGGTCTTGTAATTTTAATTTGACGTCATTTATATCAATATCATTAGCCAATGTAAATTCGTGTTGACATTTGGGACACACAATAACTCCTGCAAGCTGTTTTTGCAGGCTGAGCTATATCTGCTTCCAACTTAGTCCTTTGTGTCTAAGATTACTATTCTCTGTTTCCAACTTTTAATAGAACTCAACAACATTCATTTATTTTCTCTTCTCAATTTTTGTAGATTTTTTATCAAAATCTTCTTGGAATTTTTCGTACTGTTTCAATAATTTATCATAAGAATTTTTGCTATAACAATCTTTTTGTCATGCTGAATCAGCTGTTGTTGTACATTGGAATATTCTGTTGCTAACAACCTCTAATTCTTTCTGATTTTTTATTGATATAGCTGCAAAGTCCGAGGTAACGGCAAAGGTGTGCGATGAAAAAACGCTCTGAAATAATTTCAAAACATTCTTTTGCATCCTTTTTACCATTCTCTAGTTTTTGCAATACTTCATCTGTTTTATCGTATTGTTCCAGTAACTCGTCACTTTTATTTATGAGAACATTTTGCTCACGGATATAAGCTCTCGTTTCCCAGCAATAGCTTCATTCCAGTTTGCTATACGTTCAGCTTTCTTTTGTGAACGCTCTGTTGATTCTGTAATAGCTGTGTTGATTTGCTCTTGTAATGTTTCAACACGTCCGGTATGATTCGCTACATTCAATTCTGCTTGTTTTAATGATTCTTGAATCGGTATCATATCCTCTTGTAATGCAGCGATAGATTCATCTACCATTACACCGTTACTGAAACGATTAATGATTTCTTTTTTCTCGCGATCAGAACTGGAGAGAAATGACGAATATTTGTGCTTAGAAAGAATGAAGTTTGAGAAAACATCATCTTTTGTCAGCCCCAGTGTTTCAAGTATAAATTTATTGTAATCTGCAACTCCGGCTTGTTCTATATGTTTTATGTTACAATCAATTTCATCATAATATATAGAAACTTTGATTATCTGTGCTGTTTTTACGGGAGATAACACGTTTAATAGATAAGTACTGTCCTGTAGTATTGTTTTTGAAACAAAAGGGAAACAGTCGCTTCATCCTCCGCATCATTGATTATCTCATCCATTTTTATTCTACGAAGTGTCTCTCCTGTTATCCCAATAGCGATTGCTTCTAGCATAGCAGATTTTCCGGAACCATTTGAACCTTGCGAATCATTATCCATATTGTTGCCAAAAATCAGCGTTGTATGTTTTTTGCAACAATGTATAGTCCAATTGCTTAAAAGCACATAGGTTTTTTGCATAAACTTGTATTAATGTCCACATATTAACTGATTTTATCGAGGTATTGCAACCCCATTTCTATATTTGAAATTCCTTTATTGGCACAAAAACTTGTATATTCTTGCTTGATGCCGGATTTGTCAAATTTTTTATCTAATGAATGAGATGTTGTTTCTGTGATTTCCACATCTTCAGTAACAATTTCCACTTTTGAAGACCCTGCTTCCAGAAGTTTTTGTTTATCAATACTTGAAGCTTCTTGGCTTGTACAACTGATTCTTGTTTTTAATCTTGTATCTTCCATCCGCTTTCATATCATCCAGCTTATCAATTAGTTTTGAATTGATTTGACTAGCTTTTATGTCCAAAACTTTGTAGCGAATATTGACTTGGTTCTTTATGAATTCATGGCTACCATCATCATATATAATGGTATAGCCCTTTTCTTCATCTTCGCAAAATTATGTTGCCTGGAAGAACCTATGTATTCAATGTTGGTACCTTTGATAATACAACGATTGTGATAATGTCCTACAAGAACTGTATCAAAATCACTGAAAATGTTCGTGGGCAGTTCTTTTTTCATTAGGCGTGCTAAGTGCCCCGTTTATTCCTTCGTGAATATATAGGATATTATGTACAGACGCGTTCAATTCCGCCTTTACCATTTTTTTTCAGCCGTTCTACGAAACTTCCATTCTCTGGAAAATAACTCATTATATACAGCTCTACATTATCGCTGATATTTATAATAGAATAGTCGTCTACTACATATACGTGAGGATATTCACTGAACAAATGGCTATAGCCTAAAATGGATTCTTGGTCAACTTTACAATGATTTCCTTCTGCAATTGTAATAGTAATTCCTGAATTAATAGCTTTTATAATAGCTTGACGAACAGCCATTAAAGTGTCGAGTGTTTGGGAAGAACGTGATAACCACAAATCTCCACCAATTATTAAGTCTTCAATTTTATATTGGTCGCATATAAACAATGCTTCATCCCAATTTTTTGAAACTCTGGAATGTTGTCCTTTGATACATGGATGTCATTGAACAACAAGGCACTTGGTATTTTATTGCTCATTGTGATTCAAATTAAATAGGGACATATTAATATTAGTTAGATATGTCCCTATAATGCTAATACAAAAATGAATTATCTTCTTCTACGTTCAGGACGTGCAGCTCTGCGTTCACGGACTGGGTTTTGCAGCCGGTTCATTGGTGTCATCATTATGTTCACCACGTCTACGAACAGTATGAGTGGGAGCGGGGGTTGGTTCTGGTTCTTCTTCCGGTTCTGGCTCCAAAGGCGTGTCTTCCGGTTTAGTATCGCTTTGTGTAACGTCATCTTCGTTGTTGCTGCTATCTTTAGCAACTTCTAACGCGTCTTCAATATCATTCAGCAAATCTTCATTTGTTTTTCCACGAGTGACACGGACATTTAGCTCATTGGCATCAATATATTCGCGAATTGCATCACGTAAGTCTTGCCCTTCTTCGCTCTTATCACCAATACCGCGTTCATTTAGTTTTTCCCAGAGGTTCCACAATGAATCCAGTTCGTTGTCTGATGGTTCCTCATTATCACCGCTGTTACGTTCTTTTTTGTCAAAAGAGAAATGGGATTTGTCATCAGGATGAAGCTCCATTTTAATCTTTTCAATAGCTTCTGTGATCTCTTTGCTGCTCATCACATCCATTTCCATTTTAGCATCGTATTGTTTCAAGAACTCAATGGTAGCCTCCATGTGGAAACGTGAGTAACGATAAATAGCTGCCGGGATACGCTGTGTTTCCAACAACGAACTGACTTCCTCTTCAGATAGAGGTTCGGCACCGGAAATTGTATCAATGTTGAATGTGTAAGTGGTTTTCTTGTTTTTCCTCTTTACGAATGGAGAAGTTGTAAAGACAGAGATAGTAAAGGAAGGCGAGTCAGCAACGGCTCCAGCAGAAGTAGAGTCAGAGAATGGTTTTGAGGGC